>ERZ894229.811-NODE-811-length-20241-cov-10.6066_pt1 | contig 20241 bp, 20 predicted proteins | sample MGYA00380295_ERZ894229 | MGnify/ENA primary metagenome ERZ894229 (study PRJEB32331, sample SAMN06328479) | human gut metagenome | biome: human gut microbiome; feature: stool | host: Homo sapiens | collected 2014-09-17 ... | reverse complement strand
AGCCGATATACCGATTGCTCCATCATTATAACAGCTTAAGCAACAAGATGGATAAGTCCTTACTGGCTGTAAGGAATATTAACCATAAATATATTGTAGTAGGAAAGGAGGTGATGGTGTTTGCTGAGGTAATAGAAAAGAGCAGAATAATATAACAGGGAGATGCTGATGAGAATCAGTGTCTTTTTTCTTTCTCTTGCAAGAGAACAAAAAAGAAGGAGACAGAGTTCCGGCCGGGAAAAGATATCTGACTCTTTTTTGAATGGATTTAGAGCAGAAAGCAATCGAGAGAGTAAAAATGGCGTCCGAGATGTCCTTGAGGCTGTATGGGCGTCCTCTGGTGGTTACGGACAGTGGAGGGAAAGACAGCGCCGTTTGCAGGGAGATTGTGAGGCGGTCTGGAATTCCCTTTGAGATACACCATAACCTGACTACTGCAGATGCTCCTCAGACTATCTACTATGTGCGGAATACATTTCGTAAGCTGGAACTGGAAGGCGTTCCTTGCTTTGTGAATTATCCGATTTACAAGGGGCAGAGAGTCACTATGTGGACACTGATCCCTATGAAAAAGTTCCCACCTACGAGGCTCCAGCGGTATTGCTGTCAGGTGCTCAAAGAGAACTCCTGCAGGGATCGGTTTATTACCACCGGCGTGCGCTGGGCGGAAAGTGTGAAGCGGAAGAACAACCGTGGAGTGTTTGAGAACTTTGTGTCGGACCCGAGTAAGAAGATTATCCTGAATAACGATAATGATGAGAACCGCAGACTGTTTGAAAACTGTGAACTTAAGGGAAAACGGATCTGTAATCCCATTGTGGACTGGCTGGACAGAGATGTGTGGGAATATATCCGCAGCGAACGGTTGGAGATTAATCCGCTTTATGAGGTGGGATTTTATCGTGTCGGCTGCTTGGGCTGTCCTATGGCGGGTAAGAACCGATGGACAGAGTTTCGTCTGTTTCCTACCTACCAGCGGGCGTATATACGGGCATTTGGGAAGATGCTGGATGTGATTCATTCTGGTGGAGGGAAGACAAAGTGGAGGACGCCGGAGGACGTGTTCTCTTGGTGGATGGAGGAGAAGACGATAGAGGGGCAGATCAGTTTGTTTGATATGCCGGACTGGATTAGCGATAATGAGAAAGGGGCCGGTATTATGTAAGGAAAACAGGATGTGGATTTAAGCTGTGGTCTGGTATATAATGGAAATACAGATGACTAAAGGAGGCGGATATATGGCAGATATTCCATACGGATACCGAATGAAGGAAAGGCAGGAGGAAGTGCCGGAGCTGACAATGCCGGAGGTTATGAAGGAAGAGGGTACAGCAGCAAAGGTAAGGCAAAGCCTGGTAGCGTATGATATTAAAGACTTTTGCCATGTGATTTATGCTGAGACACTGGGATTTATTCGTCATGCAGAGGAATGCTATGCAGGTAAGAACGATGATGTAAAGATGTAGGAAATGACTGTATGATAAAGCTCCTGATTCGTGGGGCTTTATCTGTACATAATGAAGACTGACAATAGGCTATAATCATGTGAAACAAGATTGTGCTAAAGTAGTGGAAGCGTGTGTTGGTATATGTTTGAGGAAAAGGCACACTCGTTAAATCGGAAGTTAGCGGCTTGATAAGGTGGCTAAAATGACCTCTTGAGCAGTTGCTTCTAATTTTCATTTATATGATAGGAGGAGTTACAAAATGTCTAAATATAATTTCTACTATGATGAGTCTGAGCATAGCCGAAGAATCAACTACCAGACGGTAAGCGCCTCTAATTATTATGATAATTTCGTAACCATGATTGTAGGATGGTCAGACGAGAAGGATGATATTCTGCAACGGCATGCTTCTTTTGAGACAAAGTACGCAGACAGAAAAGATCGTAATGGTGAAATCAAAAGTACGATGTTTCAGCAAAAACAATTCAAGCATGGTTTTGCCTCTCTCAACAAGCAAAATGCTCAGTTTGTAAATGATTTCCTGTCACTTTTTGACGAGGATATTCATATTTACTTTTCTGTTTCCAGCAAGATCGAATACCTTGTGTTACAGGTTTTTCAAGGGTACAGAAACAGTTTTCTTATTGATGCAGACTTAATGAAGTATTCCATTACAAAAGCTCTCGTTTTGTATCGTCCGCAGGAAATCATTAAGTGCCTCTACGAATCTCCCGAAGACTTTTTAGAAGAACTAAAGAAGTTTTTCCGAGATAGGATTGAATGTAATAAAAATAATCCGGAATTGAAGCAAGCAGAGACGATGGCATTTCAAGAAATTTTACTTGCATTAGATGAGATTTCAGATGCCCCAGAGCTTGATTGGGATTATCATATGACTTTTGATGGGTTCAATAAGTATCTACAGGAAAAAGATGTACAGAACTATTCACTGATTATTGATAAAGAAGGTGAATCAGAGGAAGATAGTAGAACCCTAAAGTCTGCTCGTGAAATAGGACTGGATAATTCAGATGAAGCTGATTCTACGGAACATCCAGGTCTTCGTATGGCAGATATGTTGGCGGGAATCATTTCTAAGCTGTTGAAGGGGTTATGCGATTCCTTACGGTACCAATCTCTTGATGAAAGCACCAACAAAAAGATTCTGGACGTAGGTTGGTTTTGTTTGAGTGAAGTTCAATTAGAGCTTTACAAAAAGCTATATCGTCTCATTTGTGAATGGCAACCAGCTTGGTACAAATCGTACGCGGGTATTTATTCTGATAATTTGGTTGTATTCATTGCTTTGCTTAATTTTATAAACCATTTTGAATCTGTCGAACAGATCCGGGCTGATATAGATATGCAGGGTGAATACTTTAATGCGTTTGCTTGTGAGCAGTTGGCAAGGTATTTTGATCAGAGAAGATGCAAACTGTCCATTGAGCCTGTAATTTCCTTTGATGAAGAATCATATTTGAACCAAAGGGGCGGGAAGGTATTTTTTGATTCGAGGAAGCAACTTCTTTTGCCGTTACATGAAGGTTCTCAGACTTTTAATGTATTGTCGGTTGGGGTGGATCAGAAATTCACTCCAATAGTAACAATTCTAAAAGATGGAGAATCTGAGTGCTTTCAACTTCCTAATGAACTAAGTGAATGGGTCTGTAGTGTTGTTGAAATGGCTGCCATGGGAATGAACCTTTTCCCTACCAAAGTGACTTTTTCCAATATTAATGGAAGATATTATGTAGATATACTTTGAATACAAGGCAAAAAGAGAAGAAAAGAAAAAAGCAAAGGAAGAGAATCAAAAGAAAATCTAAACTTCCAGTTTATAGAGCTGGAAAAAGCGAATTTCGGTAAGGGATATAGTTTAATTAAATATTGCGAAGAATAAAGCTCTTGACAAAACAGTCAGTGTCGAGGGCTTTATTGTTGGCAGTATTTACAATCAACAAAAACATTTCTCTGTACGAAGATGTTGAAGCATAACCAAATCTAAAAATCTATGATATAATCTAAAAGAATAGTGCGAAGAGGTGGATATAAAAAGAGGTTTACTACCTATGTTGGTAAGGACTGTTACGGTTCCGCCAAGGGACGATTCTACCCTTTCGACATCATTTTTGTACACACAACACATTTTCAGGGTACAAAATTGCTTCAGCGGAAATACCAAGCGTTTGAACTAAATTAAAGAGTACATCAAAAGCAGGGATTTTTCCTTCATTTTCTATAGCCATGATATAACGAGCGGTTACCCCAATATGTTCAGCTAACTGCTCTTGTGTTAATTCTAGTTTTTGGCGTGCTTCTTTTATAAGAGGACCAATATATTTAAATTGTTTTTCCATCACTGATAGTTCACCTCCAAGGTTATTTTACAGTTCACCTTATGATTGGTGAACGTATTGGTAGTTCGTGATATATATGAAATAGTAGAGCATATTGGCGATTCAAGCATAAGAAAACATAGTTTCCTAGAGCGGAAAGGGGATGGCGGTATGAAAAAGAAAGTATTAATCATTGATGATGATTTAAATGTCTGCCGTCAAATTAAATATTCATTGCAAAATGAAACAACAGATGTGTATTATGCACTTTCTGTCCATGATGGTCTCAAAAGTTTTATGGAGCAGCAATATTGCCTGGTTATTATGGATATTGTTTTATCGGAGGCGGATGGCCACGAATTGCTGACTTTAATGCGGCAGGCGAAGCCGATTCCAGTATTAGTCCTGTCTTCTAAACCGGGCAATGAAAATAAGGTTCGGACCTTTCGGGCAGGTGCCCATGCCTATATGGAAAAGCCATATGAGTTAGAAGAATGTCTTGCACAGGCGGAAGCACTTATGCAGTTGTATGTTGAATTGGCAGACAAGGAAAAACGATGTTATACGCTGGTGTTTGGCAAAGAACTAATGATTGATCCGTTAAAAAGGACGGCCACGCTGAGGGGTGAACCGCTGAACTTGACAAAAAAGGAATTTGAACTGCTTTTTTGCCTTGCAAGTCATGCTGGACAAGTATTAAGTCGAGAACAGCTGTATAGCCAGGTATGGGAAAATGATAATACTTATGATGTCAATGGCTTGATAAAGGCCCACATCAAAGCTTTAAGAAAAAAGTTAACCTCAGCAAATAAAGAGTATATCAAAAATGTATGGGGAATTGGTTACCGTTTTATAGACGAAGATGATGATGGTAGATTCTAAGCAGAGCCGGAGGCGGTGCCCTCCGGCTTTATTGTCGAAAAAATTCTCTGTTTTTTCTCTATTTCTTTCCTGAAATTTCCCTATTGAAAATTAATATGTTTTTAGGCAAAAGCCCCTTCAGTAAAGGCCTGGTTGAAAAAGCCGATTAAAAAAACGGCATTCGGTCAGGCTTTTATTGTGATTCGGTCAAACACCTCCGGTATCCGTTTGATAGGGGGGTGTTCTTTTTTGCGTTGGCCCGTATCCATGCAGCTGCTGATTAGAAGCAGCGATATTTAACAATCTATGAAATTCCGAGGTTAGCAGGTGATTTATTAATACCATCTGTTAGTTCCCCGGAATTTTTTGTTTATGGACACGAACCAACAGAACAGGAAGAAAGTGAAAAACAAATTCCTGTCTATTTATGGTGCTATTCTGCTGGTTATTTAAAATGTGGCCAGAAATTCCGGTGCCGCTCCCCGCCGGCTTGTTCTTCAATTTCGCATCACGAACAAATTGGAGGACAAGCCATATGGCAGAAGAAAGGATTTATACCATTGTTGTAAAAAAAGAACGCATCGAAGTGAGCAGAGAAGTCTATTACGCCTACCACAAAGCCCGTGAATCGGAGCGATACCAAAGGCAGGTGGTATATCAGAGAGAATTGTCCCTGGAGCGCTTTCAGGAGGAGGGTGTAAACGCAGAGTACCAGGCAGTCCGGTCCCTGCGGGGAGTCGAAGATGTGTTAATCCTGGCTGAGGATATCCGGCGTCTTTATGAAGCGCTGGATGAGCTGGAGGTAGAGGAGCGGTTGTTAATCGATGGACTGTTCTTCCAAGGCGTCTCAGAAGGAGAATTGGCCAAACGACTGGGAATCTCCCAACAGGCCGTCAGCAAAAGAAAGAGGAAACTGTTAAAACAGCTCCGCGAAAAAATAGAATAAAAATTTTTATTTTCCTGGTTGTAGGCCCCTTCACTTTTTCCTTTATAGGAGTGAAGGGGCTTAAATCAGTCCCTGTTGCTCCTTGAAAATTGTATATCCAGCGGTTACGATACGTTAGTTGTTCAGCGCGAGAGCGAAAGCGGCAGAAGAGAACACGCCACGACCACCTGCAGGCATTCCGTGTGTCTGTCAATCAAGTCACGTCTATAAGGTGCAGAGCGGGAACTGTTTGTCTTCAAAATGGTCCATGGCAGGACCATTCCGCCATGACCTGGGCAGCCTATCATGATACTTCCGTCCAGCCACAGCCCCCTTTGACCGGGGAACACGCAATGGGGGCGGCAGCCGGAGATCCCGGCTGGGGCAGCAAAACGCTGTACCCATGACGGCCTTGCCAGGGCCGGTTGTAACCGACTGCCAGACTCCGGGGAGGTGTGCCGAATAGGAGCGTAACAAATCGTAGAAATGAAGAACAAGTACGATTACTTTTTATGTAAAAAATCAGGCAGCGGCCGGGAAGTTTTGGCCGCTGCTGTTTATAAAAATAGATGATTGATGTCTACATAACATTATTTAATCGATTTATCCGATATGGAATAATGGAATCTCGAGCTAAATTAACTAGTTCAGAAAGTGAGCGCTAAGGAGGAAAACGAAGGACAAGATATGGAGAAAAACAGTAAAAAGCAGAGTGCAATGTACTGCCGGTTTGGCAGAGAAGAGCAGATTGAAACAAAGACTGGATTGAAAGAAACGGATGAGGAAGAGTTAAGGCCTGCTAATTTAGATAAGCAGGAGGAGTGTACAGGGAACCACGAACTGGAAATACAATAAACCAATTCTCACAGATACCTGGCTGTTCAAGCGGTTCTGTGAGTTTTTTCATACTTCCATGGAGGAATCGTAGCAATGCAGATATTACGCGGAGATTTATACTATGCAGATCTGACGCCGGTGATTGGCTGTGAGCAGGGAGGCGTCAGGCCGGTCCTGGTGATTCAGAATGATATTGGAAACCGATACAGCCCGACCGTAATCGTGGCGGCCGTAACCAGCCGTACCGGGAAACACGCCCTGCCGACCCATGTGCCGGTTGCACCGAACCATTATGGGCTGAAGGAACACTCCATCGTCTTGCTGGAGCAGGTGCGGACCATTGACCGCAGCCGTCTTAGGGAATACATAGGACATTTGGAACCAGCTGCTATGCAAAACGTAGATGAGGGAATCATAATCAGTCTCGGTCTGGTTCCGAGAACGGGTTAGTTGAGGAGTAAGTCCTTCGGTGAGTTTGTTTGATTCTTTCAGATAAGAGCAGGTATCAAATACGTTTCAACCTAAGAGCAAATAAAATAATCAGGATTGAGAAATAAGAAGAATGAGGAGGTAGTCTATGAGCGAAAAGAAGAAAGCCTGGGTATATACCCGGATTGATGCGCCGGAAGATGTGTCCGGCTCTCTAAAACATCAGGACCAGAACCTGACCACTTATGCAGAACACATGGGCTGGGAGATTGTGGGGCATTCCCAGGACTTGGAGTCGGGATGTAACATGAAACGCCCAGGACTTCAGGACATGACAAACGCTGTTATAACCGGAGCGGTTGAGGTAATTGTAATCAGCAACCCCAGCCGGATCAGCCGGTGTGTCAGGGATATTAATGCCTATGCAGAGACACTTCAAACCTATGGGGTGGAAGCCTATTCCCCAGAGAGAGGAAAAATCGAGGAACTCTGTGCTACGATTTTGGCGGAGGATGGAATGCTTCAGGAACCCAAACTTTTCAATTAATTAATCAGGAGTTGATTCAGATGGAAGAAAGAGAGAAACGGGAGGTCCGATACAGTATATCCAGGAAGCTGCTGGACTTAATGCTGAAAAATGGCTTTATTACAGAGGAGGAGTACAAAAAAATCGACCAGTTAAACCGGGAAACATTTTCTCCGGAATTGTCAAAAGTATATGCGTAAAAACACTAGCTATATCTGAAAACTTGTGGTATTGTGTGGTGCTAACAGGAACATCATTCTGGAGAAAGGAGAAAAAACATGACACAAAAGCTTGTAAAGAGAATTACCAAAATTGAACCTGTTAGCAGTATCATGCTGCCAGAGCAAGCCACTGTGAAGCGGGTATGCGCCTACTGCCGTGTCAGCACCGGTTCGGCCGAACAGAAAAATTCTTTTGAGGCTCAGGTGAATTATTATAATCGCCTGATATCAGAAAAAGAAGGATGGGCCTTTGCCGGAGTCTATGCAGACGAGGCCCGCACCGGTATGAAGATGGCCCATCGGGAGGATTTCCAGCAGATGATGCAGGACTGTCGGATGGGGAAGATTGACCTGATCCTGACAAAGTCTGCAACCCGGTTCGCCCGAAACACCGTAGACAGCATCAAGGCAATCCGGGAACTGAAGGCGCTGGGCATTGGGGTCTATTTTGAAAAGGAACGGATCAACACACTGTCAGAAAAAAGCGAGCAGATGATTACCATTTTAAGTTCCATCGCCCAAGGGGAGTCGGAAAGCATTTCCACCAACAGTAAGTGGTCCGCCGTGCGCAGGTTCAAAAACGGCACCTTCATAATCAGCAGTCCCCCTTATGGCTATGAGAACAACGAAGATGGGGAGCTGATCATCAATCAGGAGGAACGGCAGACGGTCCGCCGGATTTTTGATGAATATCTGGGAGGAAAGGGCTCCTATGCAATCACCAGAGAGCTGGAACAGGACGGGATTCCGACCATCCGGGGAGCAAAGGAATGGCAGGAAAGTGTTGTGAAAGGGATTCTGAAAAACTGTGCCTATGAAGGGGATCTGCTGCTTCAAAAGACCTATACGACAGAAGTCGTTCCCTTTATGCGCAAGACAAACAGGGGGGAACTGCCGCAATACCTGATTACAGATGACCATGAACCAATCATTACAAGAGAAGAGGCGGAAGCTGTTAGGCAGATTTACAAGTACCGGAGAGAGAAGCAGTGTGTGGATGATGTCCGTGTCTATCAGAATCGGTATGCCTTCAGCAGTCGGATTGTATGCGGCGAATGCGGAACCAACTTCCTGCGGCAGAAAATTTATATCGGAAAACCATATGAGAAAATCCAGTGGTGCTGCCATCAGCACATCAAAGATAGTAAAAAGTGCGGACAGAAAGCAATCCGGCAGGATATCCTTCAGGAGGCATTTGTCCGGCTTTGGAACCGGCTGGCCAGCAATTATGAGGAAATCCTGATTCCAATGCTGGCGGCCCTGAAGGCCATTCCGGGAAATCCGGAGCAGGACAGAGAGATAAAACAAACCGAATATGAGATTCAGGAATTGAAAAAGCAGAGTCATAGGCTGAGTAAGATACTTACGGAAGGCGGTATGAGCTCTGCTATTTTTATCGAGAAACAGAACCAGCTGGATGCACAGCTGGGGGCCGCCCAGCGGAAACTCCGGCAGCTGCAGAATCAAAAGGTGTTTGAGCGGGAAATTTCCCAGACCGAGTATCTGGTAACCATATTTCGCAACCGGCCGCCCATTGTAGAAGCCTATGACGAGGAACTGTTCCTCTTGATTATCGATAAGGTGATTGTCCGGCCAGAACGGCAGATGGTGTTCCGGCTGAAGAACGGACTGGAATTACAGGAAAATGGGAGAGAGGCGGGATAAGAATGATACAGCGGCATATGCCACTGGGATACCGGATGGTAAAGGGGAAAATCGAGATAGAACCTGAAAAAGCAGAACTGGTCAGACTGATTTTCAGAGAGTACCTGGAGGGGAATTCCATGTACCGGATTTCGGACAAAATGATGGAGATGGGCGTTTTAAACGCCAGCCACAAACCCACCTGGACTCATGGGACTGTGGGGAAAATACTGCAAAATCAGAAGTATCAGGGGGACGGTTATTATCCGCCCATCATCCAGAAAGCAGATTTTGAACAGGTGCAGAAGCGGAGACAGGAGCGAAGCCAGGAATTAGGGCGGATTATGCAGCCTAACAGTTTTGGGAAAGCCTCAGTGTTTGCGGGATATCTGGTGTGTGGAATCTGTGGACAGCCTTACCGGAGATATGTGGAACACTGTAATCAGCCGGGAGAAAAAATTAACTGGAAGTGTAAGCAATACATAAACGGCAACCAGGTGTTTTGCCGGAATATCTTCCTGGTGGATCAGCAGATAGAAGATGCTTTTATGGAACTGGTAAAAAAGCTGATAGGAAAACCGGAACTCGTCAAACCAAAGATTCCAGAGAAGGCACTGCCCTATAACAGGGAGGCGGCCCGGTTAACTGAACAGCTTCAGGCGCTGGGGCTTCAACCGGAATATCCGGCGCAGGAAATGGTCAGCCTGATTTATGAGCGGGCAAAAGAGCAGTATCAGAGTGCACCAATCCGCGACCGAAGGTATCAGACCGAAAAACTGATGGCGGCAATCAGAGCGGCGGAGCCGGAAATGGGATTTCAAGATACCTTTTTTCAGAGCATAATCCGCAAGGCCATAGTCCAAACGGACGGGCGGCTGGAATTTGAACTGATCAACGGAGTAACCATGGACATACCCATCAGAGATAGTACAGAAAATTAGAGCAATACAGAAATCAGATTAAGATAGAAAATCAAGTGAAGATAGAGAATTAGGTAAACATAGAGAAATCAGAACACCCAGAGAGGAGCGACCCCATGTGAGACAGGCGAGAACAGCGACTGTAGTAAAAAAGAATATTTCCGTGATTCCGGCTAACCCGGAATACGACAGATCCTTACGGCGTACTCAATATAAACGGCTGCGGGTGGCGGCATACTGCCGGGTCAGTACCCTGCAGGAACAGCAGGAGACAAGCTACGAGGCGCAGGTAAGCTATTATACTGAGAAGATCAATTGTAATCCAGAATGGATTTTTGCCGGAATCTATGCAGATGACGGCAAGAGTGCCACCATGATCCGCAAGCGGGATGATTTTCAGGCAATGATTGATGATGCCCTGGCCGGGAAAATCGACATGATTATCACGAAATCCATCAGCCGGTTTGCCAGGAACACGGTGGATTCCTTGACCAACATCCGAAAACTCAAAGAGAAAAATATCGCCGTATTTTTTGAGAAGGAGGGGATCAACACCCTTGGTGACGGCGGGGAGATGCTGATTACCATCTTAAGCAGCCAGGCCCAGGAAGAGAGCCGGAACCTCAGTGAAAACGTACACTGGGGTTATGTGAGGCAATTCGAAAACGGTGTGGTGTATGTGAACCATAATAAGTTTCTCGGCTATACCAAAGACCAGGACGGGAACCTGGTGATTGTTCCCAAGGAGGCGGAACTGGTCCGGCGGATATTCAGAATGTATCTGGAAGGACTCAGCGCGACAAAGATAGCGGAATGTCTGTCGGAGGAAGGAATTCCAACCGTTACCGGCAAACGTTTATGGCATGCCACGGTAATCCATAAAATGCTTTCTAACGAAAAGTATATGGGAGATGCCCTGCTTCAGAAAACCTACACAGTAGACTTCCTGACTAAGAAGCGGGTAAAAAACAACGGAATCGTCCCACAATATTATATCGAGGGCAATCATGAGGCGATTATTCCAAGGGAGCTGTTCTACAAGGTACAAGAAGAAAAAGCCCGCAGAGCCGACGTGTACCGCAAGGAGAAGGAAAAAGATAACGCAGAAAAGAATCCGCCGACGGAACTAAATAGAAGAAAGACCACAAAGGCAAGTCTGGTTCTCCGAGGCAAATACAGTTCCCAATACGTTTTATCCGACATCATGATCTGTAAGGAATGCGGCCAGCTGTACCGCAGACAGGTGTGGGTCAACAACGGAGTTAAAAAGCCGGTGTGGCGCTGTAACAACCGGTTAAAGAGCGGAACAAAGCGATGCAAACATTCCCCCACACTGGAGGAAAAGACCCTCCATGGGGCAATTATGGAGGCCGTCAACTCGGTAGTAGAGGATGACGGGACATTTGTGGATGCCTTCCGGGAAAACGTAATCCGGATTCTGGGAAGCTATTCCCGCAACGCAGAGCCAACCGAATATGATGAGCAGATCGAGGAACTGCAAAAACAGATGCTGGCACTGATTGAGGACAGCGCTAAGTCAGAGTGTGCGGATGAGGAATTTGACAAGGCATATCGGGAGCTGGCAGATCAAATCAAGGAGCTCAAGAAGAAACGGGCAAAACTGATCCGAGAAAAGCAGCTGGCGGAAGCGTATGAACAGAGAGTCGATGGAATGGGAGAATATGTAAAGAAAACAAATTACCTGAAGCGTCAGTTCGATGATGCGCTAGTCCGACGGCTGATCAAGGTCATCAAGGTAATCAGTAGCGATAAAATTGAAATCCAGTTCCACTCCGGCATTGTGATGACACAGCGGATTGACTATTACGATTAAAACGGCGGCGGAGCATAACGGGCTTCCGCCTGCCGGAACCTGTCAAGAATAAAGTCCCCAGAACTGCTGGGGGTTTTATTGTTGGCAGTGTGAGATAAGTGGAAGGAAAATGGGAGGGAAGAAGATGGCGGTATCGGAAGAGATGAAGCGATTACTGGGACAGAGGATATCCATGCGGGAAGCACATTATATTGGACGTACCTGCCTTGGGAAGATTGATGAGAGCCTCAGAGGAAAGATTGAATTGACAAAGGGACCATTGGAAAACGGGTTTTCCAGGATTCAGGTTTCTGTGTTGGAACGGACGAGCGGCCTGGTGGATCAGATGACCTTTCTGATTAGGGATGTGACTGGATTGAAACGGGAAGTGGATGATAACAAACTGGTTTATCCGATGCTGTCAACCTATGAAAACCGGAGCAACTGGAATTGTGATATGACAGAGGAAGACTGCCAGAAGATTGCAGAGGCGATTAACGGATATCTGGAGCTGTTCCAGTCAGAAGATCTGCATCAAGGGCAGCAGGAACAGGAAATGGATCAGTCGGGGGCGCTGCCGGCAATCCTTATCACCTAGAATCCTACTAATTATAGAAGAGACGCGGAGGGGGAGGGAAGTGATTCATGGAATTATTCATAAAAAGAGAGAACTGGGATGGTGGGATCTGGATGGAGTTGCCAGCGGATTATGAGAAGATACAGAGGGTGGTAAAAGAATTGGAAGAAAAGGCCGCCTCGGTTATGATTCCCTTTATTGGGGACGTCAAATCTCCGGTCCGGGGGCTGGAGCGATTTTTGATTGGGGAATTTGCCTTTAGAGAAAACCATATGGAGATTTTAAATCAGCTTGCAGAGAAAATGAATTCCTGGAGTGAGAAGGAGTGTGCTGTCTTTGAAGCGGCACTCCAGATGGAAAAACCGGATTCCATCGCTCAAGTATTGGCTGTGACGGAACATCTGGAACGGTATGAGCTGCATCCACATATAATCACCGCGGAACAGCTCGGCCATTTCATTCTGGAACGGGAGAAACAACGTATTCCGGTGGGGATGGAGGCATATTTTGACTATGGCCGCTATGGAGCTATCTATTCGGAGAACAGCGATATCATGACGGAGGCCGGCCTGGTTGTCAGGAAAGAGGATAGGGCAGAGGAAGAAAAACTCGGTCATGAGAAGGAGAAAGATTCGGATCGGGTTTTATCAGGTACAGCCGTGTTCCAACTGTTCTTTACCTCGAGAGCTGGCAGAGAACGGCTGCAAAGAAATGATGTGTGTCTGGAACTTCCTGCATCGGATTCAGAGCTGGAAAAGATAGGAGAGAAGCTGGAGATTCCGGAGATAAGGGATGTAGTGGACTACGAGATTCGGAGCCGGATTCTATATTTGTTCGATTATCTGCCGCCTCGCTGCACCGTAGGGGAGTTGAACCAGGCAGCCCAGGTAATCTGGGAGGTGAGTGACCGGGAGCCTGTGTCGAGAAGAAAGCTGCTGGCCTCCCTGGAGGCTGAGGCGCCCCGGGATATTAATGCCATGTGCCGTGTGATCCGCAACCATAAGGACTATGAGTTTCTGCCTATGGATGTTCTGCGACCGATTGAATATGCAAAGTATATTCTGAACCTGCATCATGTGATAGTAGAGCCAAACATGGAAATGTTTTATAATTTGAGTCGGTTCGGGCAGGAAAAAATAAAAGAGAGTGGGCTTGTTGAAACGGACTATGGCATTTTATTCAACAAGGCACGCCCGATACCGGAGATTGAAGGAGAACTGAAAGAATTCCGGTTCTACAATTCGCTGGCGCTGTCTGCTTACTGGAATGACAGCGATTCATTTATGCCAGAGATTTTGTCCGGTGAGACGGCAATCTCCTATCAGAACATGATACAGGAAAAGATTGATAAAAGCCTGGAAGACTGTCCGGAAAGGGGCCTGGCGCAATACCTGTCAAATGAAGTGTTAAAGCGGCGGGTATCCTCCATGGTTCCGGGGACGATAGAATATGCAGGAGAACTTTACGGTGTTCTTACGGTGAAAACCTATGGAGAACTGAATCAGCGGGAGATGGAGGCACTCCGGGAAGAATGGAAAGTGATGGCGGACGGCGGCTGGGGCGAAGAATTATTTTACCGGCCCATACGGACAGAGCAAGGGGAACTATATATTGGATTCTGGGACACGGATAATAATGATAACCTGTTTATAAAGACGGAGGAAGAGTTTAGACAGGACTGTCTTGACGGTATGAACGAAGGCCAGGAAGGACAGGGAAGGATTCAGAAACCATTTTTGTAGATTGTAATCGTCTATCTGGCAATTGATCGGCACCTCATCCGTTTTCGGCGGGGATTGTTAATTCTGTTCAACTTATCATTCTGTTCCTCATTCCGTTGTTCGTTCGCTTCGCTCATTCTTTTTGTAAGTAAATGAGAAAAGAACAAATGTTCTATTTTGCTATTGCACTCTTTTTCTTAGTTTTGTATAATAGGATCAGAAAAGGAAGGAGAAGTTTGCGTGATACGATGGTTTGAATTTCGGGATTTAGATAAGATAATGGAGATCTGGCTGGAGGAAAATCTGCAGGCCCATGGATTTATAGACGCGGAACACTGGAGAAAAAACTTAGAATCGGTCCGCTCCGTATTGCCCAATGCAGAAGTATATGTATATGAAGAAGCAGGGGAAATCCGTGGATTCATTGGAATGGATGCCGACTACATTGCCGGATTGTTTGTGAAAAAAGAGTGCCGGGGCCAGGGGATCGGCCGCCAGCTGATCGACACTGTGAAACGAAAGAAACGTCTTTCCCTGCACGTATACGAAAGAAATGCCGGAGCGGTGTCATTTTACCAGGCTATGGGCTTCAGGGTCAAAGAAAGCATGACAGAAAAAGAGACAGGGGAGAAGGAGTACTTGATGGTGTTTCACGAGAATCGTGAATAAAAAGAATCTAGCAGAAATAGGTGATCGCGAAACAAGTTTGCAACTTTGATTCCAGACAAGGTAGGAATCCCGCCTGAGCAGGATTCTTCAGATAAATGAGCGGATGAGTTAACCATTCTGGCTGGGAGGCGAAAAATTGGCGCATAAAAGCAAGGGACTGTGGATAGTTTCCTGTGTGAAGCGGTAAGTCCTATCTTGTATTGAGGTTTAAGCAACCAGCGGTTTTAGGCTGCGAATATATTGATACTGATGAATCTTGTCTGCAAGGATAATCCCAAAAAGTTGGAAAATTCCGGAAAGGAGCGGATCCGCATGGAGCGTTTTCTCATTTTGTGTTTTTCTGTCTGCAATACAGAAAGAATCCTTTACATGATGGATGGAACGTTCAACGGTTGTTCTGATCGTATAAGTGTTATCCCAAGCTGGACTGCCTCTTAAAGTATCTGGATAAGTCCTTAGATCCCTTTCGGGATAAATATAAACCATTCTTCCGTAGGAGGAAGAGGTGCAGGGATTTTCACAAAAGTATTGGCGGTTATACTTCTTCGTAACGGGGGCACGAATCCACCGCATGTTCGAACAGACAAATTTATATCGTGTCACGCCGCTTGTAAGTTTGTCTGTTCCTTCGTATTTCACTGGCAATTCCGGGTTGGATGGGCAGCAGGGAATGCCATCCACATTGACAGTATAATCCACATGTTCCAGATGTGCCCTTGCATTCAGGGGGATGTACGCTTTTTTATGGATCCCGCTGCCGTCCGAATTGGAGCCAAAGGTATCGCCGGAAAGAAGCTCCTTATAGAGTTTTGCGGAACCAAAAGCGGAATCCCCCAAAAAGGTTTCCGGATTGATTAGCGGATGTGCCAGGAAAAAAACTGCAAAATAGGGAACAGCAATCTCGCATCGTGAACAGACTTGTCCTCATCGGGGGGGGGGATCGGATTTTTTATTTACAAGGATCTCCGGATATCGTTCAAAGAAATCTTGATCGTAAAAGTCGATGTGGCGGATGATGCCCAGTCCGTTTGTAACGCTGCCGAACTTATAGGCATAGCAGAAATGCCCGTCAATGTAGAGCTGTTTGATTTCAGGACTGGCAGAAGCATGGGAGGGCCTAGACCCGTAATCAGCCTTATAGCGGGCATAGTTATCATCAAAGTGCATGGCTTTTGCGTAGGCCTTTAATTGCTTGATGATCCGGTTGGCGTATTTCGGATTGTTTTCCGTAACCCAGGCTTCCATACCGGAAGAATCAAAGATAGTCATGGAGGCTTTAGCGGCATCAATCAGTTGGCAGATTGGTTCAGTAAGGTCAACCAGCCGAAGAAAGAAGTCATTGAGAACCGCCAAAAAGTCTTGTTTAAAGCGAGTAATCTTGGAAGCGTCGGGAACTTTATCAAACCCACAGAATTTGCGAAGATGCCTGGAATAATGCAGAAAAATAAGCAAAAGGGAATCGGAGGGAGTGGAAAAGTTTTTTTGATTAAAAGAGCCCAGAGGAAGGCGTATAAAGGACATTTGCGGGATTAGCCTGTTGATGCATAGAAATGCTTCCGGAAGGAAGCTGGGACAATTTCATCGAGGTCGATATGGTTTTGAAGCAATGTGAAAAACTGAGGTTTGTCGGATACAAAAATTTCCTGGCAATCTGAAAAAATATCTGCCAAAGAAAGCTGATTGTATGGTATCATATTGGTACAACTCCTTTCAAATGGATATGGTGAATTGTTACTTGACATTTCAATTTTACCACAAACCTGTGAGGAGTTGTCTTGTTTTTACAAAGAAAAAGCCCGAATTTATGCGGTCTGCGGCGTTTCGCAAACGCCTATCTATCAGAAAGAGAGAGAAGAAATGGAAGATGCTAAATAATTTTTGGTAAAAAGAGCAGAAAGTATCAGGGCTGGAAAGACCGGTACACTTTCCGTCAGAATGTATATGTAGGAGCATTGGAAAATCATACTAAGTAGAGTTCATTCGGGTGATTCAATCGGCACCCACAGACATGATACTAGCGATGATTTAAACTATATTCTTTTCTGAGGGGAAATTTGTGGTGGAGAGGAGGAATTGCGGGTGGAAGGCGTCTATCATATTTGCAAAAAGGGTTCAGAACTGAGCTGACAACTTTTTTGATAAGCATCATAAATTTTTTTCAAGAGATTTGGAACATATAAAGGTTTGGTTGATTACAATTTAGTCTTTTGGGAAAATATAGTTATATGCTTAATAGAAAATGTTACAGTTATTTGAAAAAATGTGTAATAATAAAAAAGCCATATGATATTATGGATTGATATGTTATACTATCGTTAAGATAATTGTGAGATGATGCTCGCGTATCATATAGTGGTAGAAGATTTGCAGAGGTGGAGAAGAAAAAAGTACGCAAGTTGCGTATTATTTGTAGAATATGTGAAGTTGAAAAACATGGCTATTGAAATATTAGTGCTATGTAAGGGTAATGCCCTAAGTTGTGTAACAATTTGTCAAAATAGGGACTTTAACGAGACACGAAAAATCCAGTAAAGTATTATAGCTTTATATGAACAGGCTGTTTATGCAAAAAGTATCAGATGATGTAGTATCATGAATCCGGATACTATGGGATAGTATTCAGGTACAGCTTATGGAAGCGAAAAAAGAGATTTATATATAATTTGATAAAAAAGGAGCTCATGTAAAGGCGTATGAAGGGGCAATGTTTTGGTTCAAAAGTAGTGGAATTGTCCAAAAGATACAATGAATTGCGATACCTAAAGCCTCTATGAACATTTATGAAGATAACAAGGCGCTTAGGTTATTTTTATTAGATGTTGGTTTACTGGTTATTTTAATAGGAGTAACACAAGAAATGTTATTGGCTGAAAATGGATTGTTTCAAAAGATTACAAGAAAGAGGAGTCATTTTTGAAATCACCATTATGGGCCCCAATAACTTTAAATATATTAAGATTTACTAAATAAAAAGGAAACTTCCGATTCGATTTAAAGCATTATTTGGAAATGTTACCTTTGTTAAGACGGAGGGTATATCAAATGACCAATCAGGAAATTGTCGCTAAACTATGGAATCTCTGTAATGTACTTAGAGATGATGGAATAACTTATCATCAGTATGTTACAGAATTGACGTATATATTATTTCTGAAAATGGCCAAAGAAACAAATACAGAAAAAAATATTGCTCAGGAGATTGTTTTACTGAAAAATCCTAAAAGAGGAAAAGAAACTATTGAGAATCAAGAGAAACAGGAGATAATCGAATATTCGTGGGATAGTTTGGCATCTAAGTCTGGCATTGAATTAAAAAAATATTACACTAGAATGTTAGCATTGTTTGGAAAACATTGTCAGGGACGTGTGGGTGAAATTTATGAAGATGCAGTATCAAATATTAAAAATCCTATTAATCTAGAATCTATATTTCAGACAGTAGATAGTTTGGATTGGTATTCTGCTAAGGAAGAAGGACTTGGAAATTTATATGAAGGCTTACTAGCTAAAAATGCAGATGAAAAAAAATCTGGTGCGGGCCAGTACTTTACGCCACGCCCCTTAATTGATGTAATGGCTCGTTTAGTTGCTCCACAACCGGGAGAAAAGTGCAATGATCCAGCTTGCGGTACATTTGGCTTTATGATAGCAGCTGATCGTTATATAAAGGAGCGTACTAATAATTTACAGTTATTGTCGGGAGAAGAACGGCACTTTCAGATGTATTCTGCTTTTACAGGCTGTGAACTTGTTTTAGATACACACCGTCTTGCTTTGATGAACGCAATGTTACACAATATTTATGGGAAGATATTTTGTGGTAATACATTGACAGACGAATATGGGCTGAAAGAAGAGATGCAAAATATTGATGTAGTTCTTTCTAATCCACCTTTTGGGACTAAAAAAGGTGGTGAAATTGCAAGTCGTTCGGATTTTGCTTTTGCATCAAATAATAAACAGCTAAATTTTTTGCAACATATTTATCATAGTTTAAAAAGGGATGATAAAGCTCGAGCAGCAGTTGTTTTACCTGATAATGTTCTTTTTTCTGATGGAGATGGTGATAAAATTCGTCGTGATCTGATGGATAAGTGTAATCTTCATACAATTTTACGTCTTCCTACAGGCATTTTTTATGCTCAAGGTGTTAAGACGAGTGTACTATTTTTTACTCGGGGTAAAAAGAGTACAAATAATACAAAGGAAGTATGGTTTTACGATCTAAGAACTAATATGCCGTCATTTGGAAAGAATAATCCTTTGAATGTTGAATGTTTCGAAGGGTTTGAGAAAGCATATATGGCTATTAATCGGAGCACAGTGCAAGATAAACGTTGGAGCGTATTTACCAGAAGAGAAATTGAGAATAATGGTAATGATTTAGATTTAGGTCTTATGCGAGATTCTTTGATATCAAATTGTGGTGATTTACCAGAACCAGTAGAAAGTATAGAAGCATGTATTGCCGATTTAGAGGAAGCGATAGATTTGTTGATGAACATAGTTAAGGAACTAGCTGCTTTGGAGGTAAAGAGTTAATGGAGAGAAATAAAAAAGCGGATATCTCCACTTTAAATCAGCGACTAGATGCATTTTTAGTTCAATCAGAAGAAGAACCTTATGTACTTCCAGAAAATTGGTGTTGGATTAGACAAAGATTGGTATGTTCTCTTTCTGATGGTGAAAAAAGAAATGATTTGATAGGACCATATTTTGAAGTACGATATTTACGAGGAAAAAAAGAAAAAAAGCTAGTTAATTCAGGAAAGTATATAAAAAAAGGAACAAGGGTAATCCTTGTAGATGGTGAAAATTCAGGAGAAATATTTACTGTAGCAGAAGATGGATATATGGGGAGTACGTTTAAAGTATTAAAAATAAGTGATAGTATTACTGATGAATATTTATTGCTTTTTATCACATCTAAAAAGGATTTGTATAAGAATAATAAAAAAGGTTCAGCAATACCGCATCTTAATAAAGAATTATTCTTTTCTATGCCTGTTCCACTTCCTCCAGTTTCTGAGCAGGAGCGCATAGTAAGAATTGTTAAAAGCATATTTTTTAAGTTAGATAAGGCTATAGAAAATATTTACAATGTATTGGAAAGTTTTGAAAAGCGTAAGGATATTATACTACAAAAAGCTTTTAGTGGGCAACTTACTGAAAAATGGCGTAAAAATCATAATATTGAATTAAAGGACTGGAAAGTAAAAACATTAATCGATGTTGCAACCTTGCAAACTGGAGTAATGAAAGGTAAACATTATACTGGTGAAACTGTACAGTTACCATATTTACGAGTAGCAAA
>ERZ894229.805-NODE-805-length-20391-cov-11.0707_pt1 | contig 20391 bp, 20 predicted proteins | sample MGYA00380295_ERZ894229 | MGnify/ENA primary metagenome ERZ894229 (study PRJEB32331, sample SAMN06328479) | human gut metagenome | biome: human gut microbiome; feature: stool | host: Homo sapiens | collected 2014-09-17 ... | reverse complement strand
TTCTTACCAAAAAGGAGTCATTTTCTTCCAAAGACACAAACTTTTTTACACTACCGTTTGAAACCGCGATGCCCTCTGCTTCTTATAGAACTTCTTCCATTGCCCTCACGGAATGAATGCTCCACATTCATTTCAACACATCTCTTGATACAATATACAAAAATGAACCTCTAAATTGTTTTCCCTATATTAAAGGCTTGCTGTTACAGTTATGTACTGAACTGTGCCTGCAAGCCCTCAAAACATCAACTATTAGAACTTTTTTCAATCGACCCAATTGATCCTGGGATAGTATTTTCTCTCTCCTCTTTCATTCTCATCAGAAAATCCCAAGTCAAATCCCTCGTGTTTTACAACTCCCATTTCTTCAATTGTATTATTAAATCCATTATACCACCCTATATAACCATCTTCTATTTCAATTACCGTTAGTTTGCATATACCTTGACAATCCCATTTTCCTTCTGTTCCTGCAATAATTGGGTTACTTGGGTGTCTCTGCCAGTTTGTGATTCCATCTCTGGAACGTGCAAGCCCGTTCTGTGCTCTCATATCAGAATCGCTTCCCAGATATGTCATATAATACCATCCATCATGTTTCCATACATAACTTGCCGATACTTTATACATTTCCCACTGACAATCATCATTTGCCTCAAAAATGGGATTTCTCAGATCTCTGCTCCAATGAATTCCATCTTTACTAACAGCATAGCCTATTGCCTGACACTCTATGCTATTTGGTTGCGCTCCTCCGGAATACCACATTTTATATATTTTTTCTTCTTCTTCATAAATTACGTGTGGACACCAAATCATTTTCTTTTCCCAAGATATTTCGCCTTTCAATACCGGTTCCTTATAAGGACGTTCCCAGTGAATTCCATCCGAACTAATCGCATAACCTATAGATGTCGTGGGCGTATCTCCGCAATATCCATGTCCAGTGTACCACATATAATATAGACCGTCCTTTTTGATGAGTGTAGGACGGCTTACCTCTTCACATTGCCATGGCAAGCTGAAATCCCTCAGTAAAGCAACTATTGGCAATTCCCAATGTATTCCATCCGAACTCGTTGTATACATAATCGCCTTTGCTGGTCTCCATGAGTACCACATCTTGAATAACCCATCTTCTCTGATTACGTAACAATCAAAAATCGTACCCATAGCCCCGCCTATGGCGGGCTTTTCATCCGCAATCCTTTTCCAGCCTCCAGTTGTTCCTGTAGGAATTGGCTTATACCCATTCACATCATATATCATAATCTTCCTCCTCAATAGCGGGCAATACAGTCTCTAACATAATAGTTTACTTTTCCCAAACCATTATCCAGGCCTCTTTCATTCATCCCTGTTTCCCCTTCTTCCGGGAATCCCAGATCGAATCCTTTATGTCTTGCCAATCCGATTTCTTCAAACCTGCGGTTACAACCATTATACCAAAGCATATATCCGTCTTCCGTCTCCAGGACGCTTGCCTTGCATACTCCCTGCCAGTCCCAACTACCGTCAAATCCCGCTATTATCGGATTGCTTGGATGTCTTTCCCAACTACTCTTTCCATCATGAGAGCGCGCCAATCCCACACATGCCGTCAGATCGCCGTCCATTCCCAGATAGAACATGTAATACCATCCGTCTTTCTTAGGACACACAAAACAAGCTTCCACTTTTCCCATTTCCCAATACTTTTCCGGGTTTGGAGTAAATATCGGATTATCCACATCTTTTTCCCAATGAATCCCATCCTCACTTACTGCAATTCCTATGGCATCAGCCTCATGCATGCGTCCTCCGGAATACCACATACGAAAGCACTTCATTTCTTCTTCCCATAACACATGCGGACACATAACGGAAATCCCTTCCCACTTTTGTTCTGGCACAAGCACTGGTTCCTCTCTTTTTTCCCAATGAATTCCATCTCTGCTGATGGCATAACCGATGCAGCTTCTCGCCGGATTCATCTCTTTTGCGAACATCTGTCCTGTATACCACATGTGATAAATTCCATCCTTTTTTACCACCGTTGGGCGATTTACTTCATGTCCTTCCCAACTGGACCCTGTAGTCGCAGTGAGAACAACTCTTGGATTATCCCACACTATTCCATCATTGCTCTCAGCATACGCTATGCATCTTGTAGGCCTCCAAGAAAACCAGATTTTGTAAATTTCGTTTTCTTTCATGACATAGCAATCAAAACATGTTCCAAGTTCACCGCCCAAAACAGGTTTATCTCCAACAGGTTCCCAGCCACCAGTCATTCCTCTGGGTTTTAATTTATATCCACATTCTGTCATTTTCTTTTCCTCCTGTTATTCTACATTCTTCAACAATGAATAACGATGATAATAATAACTGAATACCCCTTCTTGGCACAGATTTTCCCCCCGCATCGGAGAATAATCCTCTATCTTTTCTGGAAATAACTGAAAGCCCTTGTGTATTGCCATACCAATCTGCTCTCCCCCCTCATTTGAAGCGTTATACCATAAGCGGTAACCATCATCTTCACGTACAATACTCACTTTACAGATACCACCATAATCCCATAAGTCATCATCTCCGGCCAGAATAGGATTATCTGGGTGTCTTTCCCATGAGATACCATCCCGGGAACGGGCCAATCCTACCGCCGATTTATAATCTCCGTGTACTCCCATATAAAATAGATAATACCAATCCTCCTCCCTTATCACACAGGCAGCTTCTACCTTGCTGATCTCCCAGTATTGATTTGGATCAGGCAAGAATACTGGGTTTTTCTCATATTTAATCCAATTAATCCCATCTGTACTTTCTGCATATCCAATTGCATCCGCTTCATGCATATGACCTGCAGAGTACCACATCTGAAATTTACCAAGTTTCTCATTCCATAATACATACGGACACATCACACAATATCTCTCCCAAGGCTTATCAGGAGTCAGTACTGGTTTCCCATATCTTTCCCAATTTATCCCATCCGTAGATATTGCATATCCAATACAGCTTCTGCTTTTCTGATTCTCTCTGCCAAACATCTGTCCGGTATACCACATATGATAAATACTATTTTTTCGCACTATAGTTGGTCGATTTACTTCGTCTCCTTCCCAGTCTGATTCCGGAATTGCCGTCAGAACCGCACAAGGCAAATCCCAATGTATACCATCCTTACTGACAGTATGTGCAATCAACTTTACATCCCGCCAGGAAAACCACATCCTATATGTACCGTCTTCCTTTATAACATGCATATCAAACGTGGTTCCATATTCTGGTCCAATAACTGGATTTTTTTCGGCCTTTTTCCATCCGCCCGTCGTTCCGAGAGGTACCCATTTCACTTTTTGCTCCATACACATCCTCCCTATTTACATCCCAGGAACAGACTCCGGCAGACAAAATTTTCTTCTGGAATCTGTCGTTCCGGCATTGCCCCTTCCTTTGGCCATAGTTCCAAACCTTCATGAATTGCTAGTCCTATTTCTTCTCGGACTTGTCCATCCCATTCAGACTGATTACAGCCGTTATACCACATCAAATATCAATTATCTTTTCTCATCACCCAAGGTTTGCATATCCCCAAATAATCCCAATTACCGTCTGTTCCGGCTATAATAGGATTATCAGGATGCCTTTCCCATCCCCTTATCCCGTCTCTTGATCTGGCAACTCCTATAGCCGTTGTACGATCTGCCGCAATTCCAAGGTAGAACATATAGAAATATCCGTTTTCACGAATCACACAACAGGCCTCCGTTTTCTGCGCTTCCCAAAAATGACTTAAATCAGCCGAAAAAATCGGATTACCTTTATACTTTTCCCAACATATTCCATCCTTACTTTCTGCATACCCAATACTGTCACATTCAAACTGCTCTCCGCCTGAATACCACATCTGATAGCATTGTTTATCATCATTCCAAATAACATGTGGACAATACAGACTGGTTTTTTCCCAAGGCTCTTCTGCTACTAAAATAGGTTCTTTACGAATTTCCCAATGTATGCCATCCATACTTTCAGCATAACCCGCGGCCGTATATCCATGCGTAAAGTCCAGTGGCCGATTCATACCAATAAACCACATTCTGTACTTTCCTTCTCTATACAAAACACATGGACGATTCACTTCATCCTTTGCCCATGAAAGTTCTGGTTGTCTTGTCATAACCAATTGTGGCAGATTCCATTTTTTTCCATCCTTGCTGAATGTGGTCGCAATTCCTTTGACCGGTCGCCAAGAATACCACATTCGATATCCGCCTTCCTGTTCGCGAACACAGCAATCAAATGCAGTTCCCAACGCTCCTCCTATCAGAGGATCATCCCCAATCTTTCTCCATCCTCCTGTTGTCCCTCTTGGAATATATTTATATCGTCCCATATTTCTCCTTTACATGCTTTTCAGCTTTTAACAGCCCCAATCATAACTCCCTGCACAAAATATTTTTGAAAAAAAGGATAAATAATTGTGATCGGCAACGTAGTAATAACAATGGTCGAAAATTTCAATGCTTCAAAAAGATATTGACGTTCTGCTCCTGTACTTCCTCCGGTACTAGTTGTTGCCTGTTGATTTGCCACAAGAATATCTCTCAGATATAACTGAATTGGTTTCAAGTCCCTGCTCTTCAGATATATCATTGGATTAAAGTATTCGTTCCAATGACCAACCGCATAAAATATAATCAAAACTGAAATAATCGGCTTAGATACCGGTACAATAATTTTCCATAAAATTGTAAAATCATTGGCCCCATCCAGATGTGCGGACTCTGTCAATTCTTCTGGCAATGATTCAAAAAAGCTACGTGCTACGATTAAGTTATACGCACTTATTGCTGTCGGGACAATCAATGCCCAAGGGGTATCGTAAAGCCCCAGCCTAGTCACCACAATATAAGAAGGGATAATTCCCCCTGACACAAACATTGTTACAGCTATAAATACAGAAATCTGATTTCTCAAAAAAAACTTCTTAATTGAAAGAGCATAGGATGCCATAATAGTCAATATCATATTTACCGACGTTCCAACGACTGTATACCACACAGTATTATAGTAAGCCTGAAAGACATCTCTTTGCTCCAAAAGTATTTGATAGGACTGAAGGGAAAAATTTACTGGCCACAAAATAACATCTCTTCTGACTACATTAAAGGGACTGCTTAAAGAGTTCGCAATTACATATAAAAAAGGATACAGAGTGATAAATGCCGCCATGATAATGATGACATAAATTACAACACTTCCGATCAGTCCACTTTCCTTCAAGCTTTTTCCATGTTTCATAAATTTCACCCCCCTTTCCTAAAATAATGATGTATCACTGAATTTCCTGCTCAATCCGTTTGCCAGCAGCAGTAATACGAGACTTACCATACAATTAAATAGCCCAATTGCTGTTCCATAGGAAAAATCTGAATTTAATAGACCAATTCGATATACATAGGTAGAAATGACATCTGCCGTTTCATAAGTGGCCTCATTATACATAAGAATAATTTTTTCAAAGCCTACGCTAAGAAGCCATCCAATTTTCATAATAAGTAGAACAATAATTGTTGGAGCAATACAGGGAAGAGTAATAAAAAACATCTTTTTCCATCGTCCTGCTCCATCTACAATTGCCGCTTCATACAATTCCGGGTTTACTCCAGAAATCGCTGCAAAATAGATGATAGAATCCCATCCAAAATTCTGCCATATGTTGGAAAAAACGTATAACCACCTGAATAGCTTTGCTTCTGAAAAAAAGTTGACCGGAGTGCCACCCAAAGCCTGTATTGCCATATTCACAATTCCATCTGTAGGCGAAAGAAATATCTTCATCATTCCAACTACAACCACCACAGAAATAAAGTGAGGAAGATAGGAAAAAGTTTGAACCGTTCGTTTTACCCAATTCCTCTTTACCTCATTTAAAAGAAGAGCAAATAATATAGGCACTGGGAATCCAAGAATTAAATCCATAAAACTCAGCATAAAAGTATTACGAATCAACCGAAATGCATATGGACTTTCAAAAAATCTTTTAAAATTTTCCAGCCCCACCCAACTACTTCCTAAAATTCCTTTTCTCACATTGTAGTCTTGGAATGCCACAATATTCCATACCATGGGAACATAATGAAAAATCAGGAAATAAAGCACACATGGCATCACCATTAATATCAGGTATCTGTCTCTTTTTATCAGCTTTTTTAATGGTGTTTTTTCTTTTTTCATATTCTTCACCTTTTATTCTGTTGGTTTAGGCTATGCTGTTTTTCAGCATAGCCTCCCCATATTTTTCTGTCACCTATGAAGATTACTCAACTGCCTCCTGTGTTCTGTCATACCAAGCCTGTTTTACCGCTACCACCTCATCAATTCCCATATCTTTTAGAGTTTGTACATAATCTTCCCATTCTGTAAGTGGTCTGTTTCCGGTAATGAAATTCACGACATTTTCTTTTACGTAAGTTTCTATATCCGGCCATTTTTCAGTATAAATATCGTTTTCTTCTTCCGTTCCAATGGCGATAGGAACCCGATCTGTCATAATATCTTTAAATTCATTATAAGCTTCGTCAAAATAGGAACCTGCATACATGGCCATAAAAGGCTCCCCGCTTTCATTTCCGACAAAGTTTGGCCATGCACCAATTTCTCTCATGATATCAATTGCACTGCTACCACCATTTACTACTTTATCAGTAAATACCTTTTGTCCTTCCTCATTTACTGTATATGTATCATTTTCAAATCCCCAATACCGAAGATCTGCGGATTCTTCTGAGGCATATACCCAATCAAGCCACTGTACTGCAAGTTTAGGATTTTCACAATCAATCGTTACGGAATAATAATCATGGAAGGATTGTCTCTTGCTGATAGTCGGCTCATTATCTGGATAATCATCGTTTGTTAAAGCTGGTATAAACACATAATGTCCATCCGGATTAGTCGCTTCTACCAGATCATCCTTACCGATTACGTTATCTGTAGATGATAATGTCTGTGCTCCTAATCTATCCTGTGCAATCAATGAATCCGCATCTGATCCGTCTGTTGTTGTGCTAAGAAGCCCTTCTTCGTACCACTGATTTAGTGTAGTTAAACAATCCAAGAACTTGTCATCCATGAGATCGAATGCCACAACACCATCATCAGATACTGACCAGATATCCGTATTATTAAATCCAAATGCTTCTTTAAAACTATACAAACCATACATCTGATCATTTTGATACCCTAATGGCACCTCATCTTTTTCTCCATTTCCATTTGGATCCTGATCCCGGAAAGCAACTAATACATCATGGAATTCATCTATGGTGGTCGGCATAGAAAGACCTAGATTATCAAGCCAGTCCTGTCTAATGATATTCCACATCAGAACATAGTTGTTAATATCAAATTCTGCATGAGGTAAACCATAAATTCCTCCGTCAGGAGAAGTACTCTGTGCTTCATAAATTGGCTGCTCCTGAAACAATTTCCAAAGATTGGGGGTATCTGTTTCATTGATGTAATCTTTTATGTTTACCAAAAGTCCCTGTGAACTATATTCCGCTAATCCCGTTGTTCCATTTGGGATTCGAATAATATCTGGAAGCTCTGTACCTGAGGCAAGCCTGGTCTGCGCAACCGTATTATAATCTCCACTTGCAACACATTCCCATTCAATATTTACTCCAGTAATTTCTTCAATTTCATTTTCTACCGGAAGTCCTTCTTCAGAATCATAATATGCCGATGCATGCCAGTTCTGATACGTTAAAATAGTAAGAGTTTCACTTCCCGGTTCACAAAGTGGCAGATAAGAATCTTCCACCACAACTTCATCTGCAGAAGCATTTTCTTCAGCAGCTAAGGAATCAGCCTCCTCCGCATCTGCCAAAACTTCTTCTGACTGTACAGTTGAAGATGCCTCTCCTGAACCGCTCCCTGGAACACACCCAGCCATTACTCCGGTCAATAAGCATGCTGTCAAAAGTGTCGACATTAACTTTTTGTACTTCATTATAATCCTCCTCTCTTTTTCAGATACCCTCCCTGAGTTTCTGAATTTCGCACATTTATTGTGCATAATTTATATTTTTAATTGCATTTCAGCAACTAATTTATATTTATTATACAATTTTCTTATTCTCATCTGAATACAATAAAGTTTTATAATATATCAAAATAGAACTTTTTTCCGATTGCGATACCTTCTGGTTTTTACTATTGAACTGTGGTAAAGTGTAAATTATAATAATTTCTAAGACCATTTCCAAAATAATTTTACAAAATAAAACTGTATCAATTTGTCACCAAATGTGCGATTATTTCACTAAGGAGGGTTTTATGCGGACAATTCTTTCTTACCTTATTAACATTTCCTCTCCATTAACTTTTAGCAGAACCGGAAAATTTGAAGCACTTTCTTCTACGTGGACACATAGTCCCATGACAATGGATGATTACGAACTGATTGTAGAAACCCAAGGAAATTTATATCTTCAATTTCAGGATGAAAAATATACTGTTCAGCCAGGGCAATATCTTTTGCTCCATCCGCTTTCCAGGAATTCCGGAGATCATAAAGTTCGAAAAGGATTTCGGGAATCAAAATGCAGCTTCTACTGGCTACATTTTACTTGTCCTCGATCTGCTCCGCTGGATTCTCTTCTTCCCAATCCCATTGATGGCGGGCGAAATGATATTCTGGTGCCAGTACACAAAACACTGTTGCACCCTGAACGGGTATTATTATTAATGAGACAACTACAAAATTGTATTCGTTCCGGGTATGATACGCATTATACTGATTATATGGCTACATTGATTATTAGTGAAATAGCAAACCAGCATGCACTCTCTATGAATAAGAATAAACTTTCATCTACCACCTTTGCGCCTGTGCAAAAACAACTGTACAATGATATTATTGATTACATAAACTATTTCATCCATATTAATTTAAAAGTTTCTGACGTGGCAGCACATTTTGGTTATAATGAGAAATATCTTTCCCGATATTTTCGGGACATTTCAGGTGTAGGGCTAAAACAATATATTTTAGATCAGAAAATCGAGAAAGCGAATTTTCTTCTAAGCGATAGTAATCTGCCTGTTAGTCAAATTGCTGCCTCTCTTGGTTTTTCCAATTATCACAACTTTGCTCGCACCTACAAAAACATTACTTCCATGACCCCTTCTGAATATCGTACAATGTATTCAAAAAGAATTGTAAACCATGATTAAAAATAAAAAAGAGCTGTGAAGAAATGATTTCCCATTTTCCACAGCTCTTTTTTCTGCTTTTCGCAGTTAGAGATTAATAATTCTTGAAAAGGAACAAAAACTTTTTACCGGATCAGCATCGCATCCCCAAAAGAGAAAAACCGATACCGTTCCTTCACCGCCTCCTCATAAGCAGCCAGCACATGCTCCCGTCCTGCCAGGGCGGAAACCAGCATCACCAGAGTGGATTCCGGCAGATGGAAATTGGTGATCAGGGCGTCCAGCACCTTGAAGCGGTATCCCGGATAGATAAAAATATCCGTGTTGTCGCAGCATTCCTCCAGATGGCCGTTTTCATCGCTGGCGCTCTCCACGGTGCGGCAGCTGGTGGTGCCCACGCAGATCACCCGGTGGCCGTTTTCCTTCGCCCGGTTGATCTTCTCCGCCGCTTCCGCGTTCACCTGATAATATTCGGAATGCATGTGGTGCTCCTTCACGTTTTCCACCTTCACCGGGCGGAAGGTGCCAAGGCCCACATGCAGGGTCACATAGGCCAGATCCACGCCCATGTCCTGAATCTCCTTTAGCAGCTCCGGCGTAAAATGCAGGCCGGCGGTAGGCGCGGCGGCCGAGCCTTCAAATTTGGCGTATACCGTCTGATAGCGGTTTTTGTCCTGAAGCTTGTGGGTGATGTAAGGAGGCAGCGGCATCTCTCCCAGACGGTCCAGAACCTCTTCCCAGATCCCGTCATAGAAAAAGCGGATCAGGCGGTTTCCGTCTTCCACCACGTCCTCCACCTGCGCGTGAAGAAGTCCCTCTCCAAACACCAGTCTGGTGCCGGGTCTCGCCTTCTTCCCTGGCTTCACCAGGCATTCCCATACATCGCCCGCATGGCGTTTTAACAGCAGCACCTCCACAGCGCCGCCGGTCTCCTCCCGCACGCCCATGAGTCTGGCCGGAATCACCTTGGTATTGTTCAAAACCAGACAGTCGCCGGGGTTGAGAAAAGAGGTGATCTCCCGGAACACGTGATGGGAAACCGCCCCTGTTTCTTTATCCAGGACCATGAGCCTGGAGGACGAGCGGTCCTCCAGGGGGTCCTGCGCGATGAGCTCCTGCGGAAGCTCATAATAGTAATCGGATGTTTTCAGTCCGTCCATAAATTACATACCAGCTTTCTTCAGGAAAGCGACATAGCCGCGCATGGTCTCGTAAACGTCCGCCTTGCTGGTCGCCTCCCAGGGTGCGTGCATGTTGAGCACTGCAACGCCGCAGTCGATCACGTTCATGCCGTACAGAGCCATGATATAGGCGATGGTTCCGCCGCCGCCCACGTCAACCTTGCCCAGCTCCGCGGTCTGATAAACGATATCGGAGCTGTCGCAGATGTCACGGATATATGCCACATACTCCGCGTTCGCGTCGTTGGAGCCGGATTTTCCTCTGGAACCCGTGAACTTGTTAAATACCATTCCTTTTCCAAGGAAGGCGGTGTTCTTCTTTTCAAAGCAGGAAGCATAGGAAGGATCAAAGCCTGCGCTCACGTCAGAGGAAAGCATGCAGGAGTTTGCCAGACATTTTCTCAGGTTCAGCTCGCTGTACTCTCCCATCAGCTCCATCAGCTCTGCCGTCGCGTTTTCAAAGAAGCGGGACTGCATACCGGTCGCTCCCACGCTTCCGATCTCCTCTTTGTCCACCAGAATGCAGCAGCCGGTGCGCTCCGTCACCTCTCCGGCAACCTCAAGAAGGGCTCTTGCGGAAGTATAGGCGCATACTCTGTCATCCTGTCCATAGGCCAGAATCATGCTGCGGTCAAAACCGGCCTCTCTGGCACGTCCTGCAGGAACGATCTCCAGTTCTGCGGAAAGGAAATCTTCTTCCTCAATATCATAGGTCTCCTTCAGGATCTTCAGCACGCCTGCCGTAACCGCGTTCTTTTCCTCATCCTTCAGAGGCATATTTCCCACAACCAGATCCAGGGCCTCTCCTTCCACCACCTTGGCTGCCTTCTTCTCCATCTGTTCTCCTGCCAGATGAACCAGCAGGTCGGAAACGAAGAATACGGGATCATCCTCGGCCTCGCCCACATTGACCTCGACCGTGGTGCCGTCCTTTTTCACAACGACGCCATGAAGAGCCAGAGGGATGGCAACCCACTGGTACTTTTTGATGCCGCCATAATAATGGGTGTCCAGATAGGCGATATTCTCATCCTCATACAGAGGATTCTGCTTCACATCGATTCTGGGGCTGTCGATATGCGCGCCAAGAAGGTTCATGCCCGCCTTCATGGGCTGCTTTCCGATCTGGTACATCACCAGACATTTATTCATATTCACCGCATAAACCTTGTCTCCGGGCTTCACGCTCCCGCCCTTTTCGATCAGGTCATTCAGTTCGCGGTAACCTGCCTTTTCAATCAGGTTCACCAGCGTATCCACGCACTCGCGCTCGGTCTTGCCGTTATCCAGGAAATCCATATATTCCCTGGCAAATGCATCGGCTGCCTTTACCTGCTCATCTGACCAGACATTCCAGACATTCTTTCTTTCCATCAGTCTTCTCCTCCATCAGTTTCTTTTGCTTTCGAACCAAGAACTGTTTTTAAAAGCTCCCTGGCTCTTGCCACCTCGTCACTGTGAATCCGGAATACGCAGGCTGTCTTATCCTTCGGCTTCCGGAACAAAAACAGTCCCCCCAGACCTTTGTCTTCCCATTCCACGAAATAGGAAATTCTGTTTTTCAACAGAATTCGTTCCACCTTCTCCTTTGTGGCCATGTCATACACCTTGCAGAAGGCCACTTCATGATTCACAGATCCAATGTCCATTCTTACCACCATTTCTCTTCTGCCGCAAGGACAGCGTTCTTTTTGAAGTGTCAAATCGGACACACGCCCGGATTTTGACGGAAACAAACCTTCTTTATCTCAGGCGTTTTGCCGTTTCAGGCTCTCTGTTCCCTATTCTATGAGGCGCCATTTGAAAAGTCAATATGTTTTTTCGTCGCTGCCGTTTCAAATCCCTTGCTATACAAGCCTGACATTTCATGTTAAAATGAATCAGGATTCTTTTTACAAAAGTTTAAATCAATTTCAGAAACGAGAGGTAAAAGCATGGGCGGATTTTTTGGCGTAGCATCTAAAGAAGACTGTGTGTTCGATCTTTTCTTTGGGACGGACTACCATTCCCATCTGGGAACACGCAGGGCGGGAATGGCCGTATACAGCAGGGATTACGGTTTTGACCGCGCCATCCACAACATTGAAAACGCGCCTTTTCGGACCAAATTTGACAGAGAAGCCAATGAAATGAAGGGAAATATCGGTATCGGAAGCATCTCGGATTATGAGCCGCAGCCTCTGATTGTACGTTCCCACCACGGCACCTATTCCATCGCCACAGTGGGAAAGATCAACAACACGGACGATATTCTCTCCAAACTTCTTTTTTCATCTCATATGCATTTTCTGGAGATGAGCGGCGGAACCATCAACGCCACAGAACTGGTGGCTACCATCATCAACCAGAAGGAAAACCTGATCGAAGGCATCCAGTATGCTCAGGAAATCATCGACGGCTCCATGACGATCCTGCTGATGACGCCCAAGGGTATCTATGCCGCAAGGGACCGGCTGGGCCGTACCCCGGTGGCAATCGGCAAAAAGGACAACGCCTACTGTGTTTCCTTTGAGAGCTTCGCCTACCTGAATCTGGGCTACACCAATGTGCGGGAGCTCGGTCCGGGAGAGATTGCCATCATCACGCCGGAGGGAGTAAAAACCCTTGTGGAACCCGGAAAGGACATGAAAATCTGCACCTTCCTCTGGGTATACTACGGCTACCCTTCTTCCTCCTATGAAGGAATCAGTGTGGAAAAAATGCGTTATAACTGCGGAGCATCCATGGCAAAGCGTGATCATGTTTCTCCGGACATCGTAGCCGGTGTTCCGGATTCGGGGACGGCGCATGCCATCGGTTATGCGAATGCTTCCGGCATTCCCTTTTCCAGACCCTTCATCAAGTATACTCCCACCTGGCCCCGTTCCTTCATGCCCACCATCCAGAGCAAACGGAACTTAATTGCCAAGATGAAACTGATTCCTGTGCGCGATCTGATTCAGGACCGCAGGATGCTTCTGATCGACGATTCCATCGTGCGCGGCACGCAGCTAAGGGAAACCACAGAGTTTCTGTACTCCAGCGGAGCGAAGGAGGTTCACATCCGTCCGGCCTGCCCGCCTCTTCTGTATGGCTGCAAATACCTGAACTTCTCCCGTTCCACCTCGGAAATGGATCTGATCACCCGACGGGTCATCCGGGATATGGAAGGAGAAGGACGGCATGTGGATCTGGATGCCTACGCCGATCCGGAGTCAGAACGGTATCAGACAATGGTGGAAAATATCGGGAAACAGCTCAACTTCACTTCCCTGCGTTATAACCGGCTGGATGACATGATCGACTCCGTTGGCATCGACCGGTGCAGGCTGTGTACCTACTGCTGGGATGGGAAGGAATAAAACCCGTTTTTTCACTACAGGAGGGGTGTATTATGATATTCGCCGAAGTAGGACTGATGACAATGGATGTCCCGAGGTTATCAAAGTTTTACAGGGACGTATTAAAAACAGAATCTGATTGTGATGATGATGTACATCAGGAAATCATGACAAATGGCGCTGCGCTGACGATTTATAATAACGGAAGCATCAAAGAAAGTGCCAATAATAATGTCGTTCTTGCTTTTACCGTAGATAATGTGGATGAAGAATACGAAAGGTTATTACAGCTTCATGTTAAAATTACAGAGCCTCCGACCACAAGGCCATGGGGAGCACGTAATATGTATTTTGAAGATCCTGATGGAAATACCGTGGTATTTCGCAGTTTTCTGTAAATGTCAAAATTTTGCCTTTCACGAATATCATAGTTTAGTTCATACCTGATAAAAAATACTGGCGGCACTATTGATCTGTGTAAGAGGATCGATGGTGCCGCAGCTATTATCGGGGAAAACTGGCCGAAATCCTTTTGAAGGTAACTTGTATCAGGCATTTACAGCAAATCGTCCCTGGTAATTTCAATGAAAGGATAATGGCCGAGCTGTGTCAAATCTCTGTCCAATGGCACGCTGTAAACCATGTAATAATTATCCGGATTCGCATCTGAGAATTCCCTCAGCTTTTGCTCCGCAAGACTCCTGCTGTTTGTCGCATATACAACCGATACAACGCCGGTTTTATTCTCTCCCGTTCCTTCTACATTTCCACATAATATCAGCTTTAACGGCGCTTCCCCGTTCAGCCCCTGTCTCACGTATTCTTCATATTCTTCCATTCGCCTATTCCTCCGCAAATCTAAATTTAAAAAGCTTTCTCCCGCTCACTCTCCTATCAATTCTTCCATCACTCCATCCAGCACATCAAAATACTGTGCGAAGGTCTTCCGGCAACAGCCCGGGTCATCGATCTCAATGCCTTCCGCACGCAGGCCGGTCAGGGAAAATCCCATGGCCATGCGGTGATCATCATAGGTGTGGATTTTTCCCGGACAGGGCTGTCCAGGATAAATGGTAAGTCCGTCCTCCCGGGTCTGGACGCGGATGCCGATCCTTGTGAGTTCCTGGGCGATCGCCGCAAGCCGGTCGCTCTCCTGATAACGGATGTGCCCGATCCCTGTGATGGTAACGGGAAAATCCGCATAGGGCGCGATGGCCGCAAGGGTGATGGCCTGATCGGAGCAGGCGTGCATGTCCGCCTCCACTCCCATAAGCTTTCCTTTTTCCGGTCCGTGAAGCACGATTCCCTCCGGCGTTTCCTTCGTTTCACAGCCCATCCGCTCCAGAATCCGTAAAAATTCCACATCTCCCTGCAGAGAATCATAATGTACGCCCTGTACTCTCCCCTCTATTCCGAGAAGCGCAGCCATGGCATAGAAATAGCAGGCTGCGGATACATCCGGCTCGATTTCATAAGCCTGATGCCTGTAACAGCCCTGCCCCATCCGGAAGCCTTCTGCCCCTGTGGAAAGAGCCCCCTTCGAAACACCGTTCAGATGCTGCGGCATGATTCCGAACTGCTCCATCATTTTCACCGTCATATCAATATAGGCCATGCCGTGCGTTCCCTGCACCCGGATGTCCAGATTTCTTCCGCTGCAGCAGGAGGCGATCAGAAGGGCGCTTAAAAACTGGCTGCTGTGGGCAATGTCCACCGTGACCGTCCGGCGGTTTTCCCGGCCCGCCTCTTCCGCCGTCTCTTCCGCTTTGACAATAAGGGTAAAAGGGAAATGTCCCTCCTCCCCTTCATAAATCACCTGTGTTCCCAGCGTTTTCAGGCAGGCGAGCAGCGGCTCCATAGGCCTCCTGCGCATCTGCTCCGAAGCATCCAGATGCCAGACGCCCTCCTTCAAACCCAGAAGCGCCGTCAGGAAACGGGCGGCCGTTCCTGCGCTTCCAACGTAAACGGATGCTTCCTTTTTGGGGATCCGCCCGCCAAGCCCCCTCACGCGGATTTCCTCCGCCGCTTCATCCGCGGTGATGGCAAAGCCCAGATCGGCAATGCACTGCACCAAATAGCGGGAATCATCGGAAAACAATGCCCCTTTCAGGACGCAGTCCCCGTCGGAAAGCATGGAGAGCAGAAGCGCACGGTTTGTGATGCTTTTGGAACCGGGCACCCGTACCGTAAATGTTTTTCCCCCTCCTGCTTTTTCATGAATGCTTTTATAAATATTTTCCACCTGGTAGACCTTTCCCGCCATGGCATTTGTCCTCTCTTTCCTGTATGTCCGTTCCGGTTGTTGTTCACCGGCAGGCCAGCGAACAGTAACCCGTTCCGTTTCAGCCTTCAGCATAGCTGGAACGGCATTCTTGAATTTCACTCAGGATCATGGTACGATATTATTCGACATGCGTCAACATCCGATGTCCCTTTCTGAGGCGCACGCAGCAGGAACGGTTATAGCCATCCGATCCGCACCGCAGCAGGAAATGGGACCGGTTCATAGCAACAGAAGTGAGGAAGAACATGATCAAGGACATTTTTAATGAAAAGAAACCCACTCTTTCTTTTGAAGTATTCCCCCCGAAGAAGGAAGATGATTTTGCCAATGCGTTTGCCATTCTGGATAAACTGGCACTTCTGAACCCCGATTTCATCAGCGTTACCTACGGTGCCGGCGGAAGCAAGTCCAAAAAAACGCTGGAGATCGCTTCCTATATTCAGAATCAGCTCCATATCAACGCGCTGGCCCATATGACCTGCGTCGGTTCCCGCAAAGAGGACATCGACGCCGTCGCCGCCCAGATGGAAAAAGAAGGCTTAAAGCATGTGCTCGCCCTGCGGGGAGACCGGCCTGCCGACATGAGCGACGAACAGTACGAAAGCCGCGCCTTCGCCCATGCCAGCGACCTGATCACCTATCTGAAGGAAACCACTTCTCTTCAGACAGCGGGCGCCTGCTATCCGGAAAAGCATTTTGAAGCGGAAAGCATGGAGGAGGATCTGCGTCACTTAAAGGAAAAATGTGAGGCGGGTGCGGAATTTCTGATCACGCAGCTTTTCTTTGACAACGACAGCTTTCTCCGCTTCCGGGAAGCGGCCGGGAAAGCCGGAATCACGGTTCCCATCAGCGCCGGAATCATGCCCATCACCACCGCAAGACAGATCGGCACCACCGTATCTCTTTCCGGTTCCGCTGTTCCAAAAAAAATGGCCGACATGATCGCCGCCTATGCGGACAACCCTGCCGACCTGAGAAAAGCCGGAATTGAGTATGCGGCCGAACAGATCCGCGGACTGAAGGCGGAAGGCGTGGACGGCATCCACATTTATACCATGAACCGGCCCAAGGTGGCGGCGGAGATCCTGGACCTGATCTGAATCAGGTCCGGGTCAGATCTCTGCCATCCGGTCCACTTCACCGGCCAGCTTTTCTTCATCCAGATCAATTCCGAATCCATCACGGAACGTTACCGGAATCGGATTTCTTCCGCTGTCCGTCGCAAGGCTGTTCACACAGCGGTAATAGAAATCCGATTCCTTTCTTTTTTCCGTCGCTTCCACCCAGCGCGCGCCAAGCCCGCAGGCCAGCTGCTGCCAGATCGACGCGGAAGGACCGACGAGGCTGTCGTCCCCGATCATCAGGCCTGCACCAAGCTCTCTGATCCGTCCTGCCAGAACCACCGCATCCACAATGGATCCGGCAGAATCCGGATGAATGTTGTAAATTCTGCCCATCCCCGCACAGATTTCACGAATGGAACGGCGGGAAGGGCGCATCGGATAATCCGGAATGATTTCCAAAGGCGCACATTCTTCCTGCAGCCGAACCCACTCCTCCCGCTCCAGAAACGCCGGATCCTCGCAGGCATTTAAGCCCGCTTCATACAGACCTCTCAGCTTTTGTACGATCTCCTGAAGCGGCACGTTTTCCTTTTCCGTTCTGTAACCGCAGTTCACGTCACCGATCAGATACGTCTCTTCCGGCGGGCAGACGCTCCGCACCGTCCGGATCACGTCGCAGTCCAACCGATTTTTTCCAAACAGTTTGACCTTGATAAACCTGGCCTTCCCGTTCTCCTTCGCCCACCGTGCGCTCTCTTCCACTTCTCCCAGATTGTCGCTCAAAATGACGTGTACGCCGCACACCGGATGATTCTGCGTCAACCCCAGAAGGGAATTGGCGGATCTTCCCGTCAGCTTCCCGCACAGATCGATCAGCGCCATCTCCGTCATCTCTACCAGCTGTTCCTGCCAGCTTCCCTGCTGTGCGCGCACCTGTTTCAGTGCCTTTCCCACATCCATTCCCTTCAGACAGCCAAGTTCTTCCTGCCAGGGCTTAAGCGATGCATCCGGCGCATTGGTGGACAGAATGCTTTCTGCAAAACCCGTTTTTCCACATGCCGATATGGCGAGAATGACATGCTGGCGACTTGTCCAGGTTCCAAAGCTGAAGTGCTTTTCCGCAAAAATATTTTTCAGATACAGGCGGATGGAGTCTATTTTCCCCTCCACCACATACAGCCTGTCCAGAATTTCTTCTCTCTGACGGTCATAGACCGCAAGTTCTGTTTCATTCATCATCTGCATCATCCCCATTCTTTTTTTCTTCAGTGTGTCCGCATAGCCATTCCTGTCAATCTGCCCGGCTGCCTTCCATCCTCCTGATTGTCTCAATACTATCATGTGGCATATGGTTTTGCAAGGAAGTCCTGCAGCGTTCTTCCATCTTTCTGTGAGCTGCCCCCATATGTCCCATGTCGTTTATGCACGATTGCTTACGGAAAAAATCAATGGCAAAACCCTACACTATAATACCAGACTTTTCGGCTATGGTATATTTTAAGGAGAATGGAGGCGAGAAAATGACTACATATAAAACTGCGGAAGTTGCTGCCATTATTGGAATACACCCGAATACCGTTCGCTTATATGAAAAATTGAAGCTGATACCCAAGCCGGAACGCCTGTCAAATGGTTATCGCGTATTTACAGACTTTCATATATGGCAATGCAGACTAATACGGCTTGCCTTTCAAGTAGAAGTGTTGCAAAATGGTTTACGAAAGAAAATCACACGAATGATTATGGTATCTACATTAAGCATTGGTCTGTTAGTCGGCGGCATTGCTAAAAATATGAAAAGTGCAAGTGTCATTGCCTGTATCCTGTACTTTCCTATGCTGATTTTTTCGGGAACAACGCTTCTGTTTGAAGTTATGCCCGTTGCTATGCAGAAGATAATCAGTATCCTTCCTTTGACACAAGGTATTCAGTTAATGAAAGCGACATTTCTCGGATTGCCGACCGAAAACGTCTTGCTTCCTGTTGTTGTTATGGGAGCCGGTATACTAATCTGTTTTGGAATTTCTGTAAAGTGTTTCAAATGGGAATAAATGAAAAGCCTACACTACCACTCCCCCACCGGAAGGCACAATGACAATATGAAGGATCCTGACAACACTCCGCCACATCCCGTTCAGGATCTGATTATTTATCCAATTCAGCGGAACCCGCAGAATTCCCGTCAGCAGAAGGAGAAAAAGCAGCGGCTCCGCATATCTCCGGAAGGAGAAATAAAACCTTTTCACTCCGGGGAAAAGCTCCTGAAGCACATTCGAGCCATCCAGCGGCGGAAGCGGGATCAGATTGAATGTGCCGAGGCCAATGTTCACGACAGCCAGATAATAGAACCACGATCCCAGACTGCTGTCGTTTCGAAAACAGATCCCGTATATCAGCAGTCCCAGAGAACCGATCAGATAGTTCATACATGGGCCTGCCAGTGAAACCATGATAATTCCCGCTTTTTTGTTCCTGTAATATGCGGTGTTAATCCGCACCGGTTTGGCCCATCCCATGCGAAACAGCAGCAGACTGATCGTTCCCCACGGGTCCAGGTGTGCCAGAGGATTCAGGGTGAGCCGTCCATCCCGTCTGGGCGTTGGATCGCCCAGACGGCTGGAAACAAAGCCATGCGCGAATTCGTGTGTGGTGATGGCGATCAGTATGGCAGGAATCGTGTACAAAAATTCACGGAGATATTGCCTCCAAAAATACATCTGCAGCATTTCATAACACTCCACTTTCCTTTTTATCCGGCGAGGCCGCAGCTTGCATTATAATTTATTCGTTTCCATAATCAATAATAATCTTTTTGCAGTTGCTGCAATGATAAGCCGCGCAATGAGGGACGGACAAACCTGAACCTTTGCTTAATTCTAAATCATTTCGCTTTTTGGTTCGAAACAATCTGTCCGGATTATCATCGGTAAATGTTATATCTCTTGAACTTATCAAAAATCCATTAACCATTTTTTCCCCACAATATGGACATTTCATCGCATTTCACCTCCACGTCTTCAGATTTCCCGTTTCTTCCATTTTACCACAATTCATTTGGAACATCTATCGTTTGTGGAAGATCTGATTCTCCCCGACTTTGCCACTTTATAGAAAACGAATCTTCCAGAAATGTCGTATTATCAGCATTTCTGGAAGATTTGCTTAAAATAATGTAACGTACGTAAACGTACCTAGAATGTCGTGATTGTTTTTTTCAGTCTTCGCAATTCTCCATCTGTATACAGCTTTTGGGGGATCTCAAGGTCATACGCCGCCAGTATCTTTGCCAGATCCGGATCATCGATATCCGCGAACCAGTAGTTTCCTGC
>ERZ894229.804-NODE-804-length-20398-cov-9.24392_pt1 | contig 20398 bp, 17 predicted proteins | sample MGYA00380295_ERZ894229 | MGnify/ENA primary metagenome ERZ894229 (study PRJEB32331, sample SAMN06328479) | human gut metagenome | biome: human gut microbiome; feature: stool | host: Homo sapiens | collected 2014-09-17 ... | reverse complement strand
CACGAATACAACTACACCACAGTAGATATACGGATACGGGAAAATGTCTAACTAAGAGCCATGCGTCGATTCAGCCGGAGCCACCGAATCAAGCTTGCTTGATGAGGCGGCTTTGACTGAATCGACATACGGCGACAGCCGCAGCCTGAAGATGCGGCAGCGTCTTCAGGCTGGCATGGCGGACTTCGCGTGGACGACACCCCGACGTGAGCTTGCTCACAGGAGGGGTTTTTGTTTTTCGGGACATGGCAATCCCTGCACTCATATTATCATCCTCAAGATCTTCCCGGCATACTGCGTTCATGACTTCGTCTCCCTCTCCCTTTATCCGTCTTTTTCCCCAAAATACCGTATCACCCTGCAGGGACTGCCCACAGCGACGCAGTCTGCCGGAATGGAGCGTGTAACCACGCTCCCCGCTCCGATTACGCTGTTTTTTCCTATTGTTACTCCGGGAAGCAGAATACAGCCTCCGCCAATCCAGACATTATCCTCAATCCGGACCGGACGTGCAAATGTTCGGAAAAACGTATGTGTCTCTTCATTTTCAAAATTCAGACGTTCCTGTGGCAGCACAGGATGACCAGCCGTATAAATCTGCACATTCGAAGCAATCAGAACGCCGCTCCCAACCACAATCTCTTTGTCATCCACAAAAGTACAGTTCATATTGATAATAACATGGCTGCCCAAAAAAATATTTTTTCCATAATTGCAATGAAAAGGCGTATCGATTGCGATATCCTCTCCCATACCGCCCAACAGTTTACGGAGAATTGCATTTCTTCCCTCCGTATCCCGATAATCGGAAAAGTAATATTCCCCCGTCAGTTTTCTTGCATGTGCAATCAGATCCAGCTTCTCCTGTTCGGCTGTTTCAATCATATCACTCTGTTCATAATACATGGCCGTCCTTTCCTCCTTCAGGAAGTTCTCTTTTCTCTGCCGTCCTCACAATTATCATTTTAACGCCCTTTTCTTGAAAAAATATTCTATTTCCGCCAATTTTTAGCACTTTTCCGCCGCATTAATTTCTTTTCCTTTCCATAAAAGCGTACGGCGGATTTCTGCTGCGTCTTTTTCTCCATTTTACGAAAGAAAACCTTGCATATCTCTCCCTTATCGCGTATGATGAAGGTAATCAGCCGGGCCGTAAAGGCCCGTTTTCTTTCTCAGGTGACAAACGGGCCGGCATATACAGCTTCCCGAACGACATGCCTTTCAGCGGAGGGCTTCACCATTCATACACAGAAGATCTGCGTTCGCGCGGTACCCGCAGGCTTCCGGAGAATATAAAAGCCGCGCAGAAATGAGGGAAAAATGATCGAAACCGGAAAACAGCTTGAAATCTCTTCCATCCGCGAGGAATTGAAGGAATTCAAGGAAAAGACCGACGCTTTCTACGCAGGAGAAATGGACAAGGGAGCTTATAAATCCTTTTCCGGAAGATTCGGAAGCTATGCGCAGAAGGGTGGTCAGGCGAGCATGCTGCGTCTGCGCATGCCCGCAGGCCGTATCACAAAGAAAAAGCTGAAATTTGTCGCAGACGCCATCGCCTCCCACCAGGTAAAGCGGGCGCATTTCACCACCTGTCAGACCATCCAGCTGCACGACCTGAGCGGAGACGATGCCTACGAAATCATGTCGGCTGCACTGGACGCCGGAATTATCACCCTGGGCGGCGGCGGAGATTTTCCCAGAAACGTCATGTGCTCTCCCCTGTCCGGCGTGGAGCAGGGCGAATGCTTTGACACGCTTCCCTGGGCGGAAGCGGCGGGAGAATACCTGATGACCTTCATCCACGCGCAGAAAATGCCGCGCAAGCTGAAAGTTGCTTTTTCCAATTCTCCGAAAAACATCACCCATGCCACCTACCGTGACCTGGGCTTTGCGGCACGTCCTGACGGAAAATTCGACGTTTACAGCGCCGGCGGCCTCGGCAACAATCCCCGCCTCGGCGTTCTGGTGGCGGAAGCCGTGGAGCCATCTGAGATTCTGTACTATATCAAGGCCATGTGGCTCACCTTCCTGGCTTATGGAAATTATGACTCCCGTGCAAAAGCCCGTACCCGCTATATGCAGGAAGCGCTGGGAGGACCGGAAGCCTATGCGAAGGCTTACCAGGAAAAGCTGGATGAAGTGTACGCTTCCGGCGAAGACCTGAAGCTTTCCATCACGGAAACGCCTCTTACCAAGCAGGGAGACGGAAGCACAGCGGAAGGCTTCCGTGTGATCCCACAGAAGCAGGAAGGTCTTTACAGCGTTCTGTACCATCCCATCGGCGGCCAGCCCCCGATCACCTGGTTTGCTTCCATTTACGGGCTGATTCAGGACATGCAGGACGTGGAACTTCGCCTGTCTCCGGATGAAACCATCTATATCATCAACCTCACCGGAGCCGAAGCACAGGCCGTCCTGAAGGCAACGGAAGGCGGTGCGGAAACGCTGTTTGAGACTTCCGTCAGCTGCATTGGCGGCACCACCTGTCAGGTTGGTCCCCGGGATTCCCAGGGCCTTCTGGCTGCCTGCATTAAGGCGGTCCGTGAAGCGGAGCTTCCCGCAGATGCCCTGCCGCAGATTCATATCTCCGGCTGCACCTCCTCCTGCGGGACCCACCAGACCGGCGCCATCGGCTTCAACGGTACGGTAAAGATGATCGACAAGGTCGCCCATCCCGCCTTCTTCCTCCATGTAAACGGCCGTGAGGGACAGGCCGATGCCTGTATCGGCACACAGCTGGGCGCCATCCTGGAGACGGACATTCCCTCTTTCCTCGTGGAACTGGGCCGAACCGTGGCGGAAAGCGGCCTTTCCTTCTTTGCATGGAGAGACGCCAATCCCGGAAAACTGGAAGAACTTGCCAGGAAATATATTGGCTGATTTCTCGACTGCATTTTATACGAAGCGGACAAAATGTGCGCCGACAGGCGTATCCTCATAATGAAAAGGCGGCAGGTTTTCTTTTCCTGCCGCCTTTTCTTCAATACCCCTGAGATCTAATATTTCTCCACAATCTGTCATAACTCTGTGTTTTGACTGTCCAATGAAGACGTATATGTCTTCTCAGATACACGGAATCGGCCTGTGGTACAGATCATGCTTATCTCTGTAATCTCCCATCAGACGCAGCGCATATTCCATCACATGGATACTCATGTCCGCCCAGTCGATCAGCGTACCTCTCAGATCCTTTCTGAGCCTGCGGATTTCCAGCTGAAACTGTCCCACAATTGCCTCATCCATGGAATCCACCACTGTGCTGACATGATGCATTTCCCTGCTGAGGTTCTCATACCCGGCATCCAGTCTGGCAACGTGCTTCTTCAGATCAGAGATATCTCCCTTCATGCCGGAGATATCCTCCTGCATCACGGTCATCTTTTCCTGCATTTCCGACATGTTCTGCTTCAGGCCGCCGATTTCTCCCTGCATGGCATCCATGTTTTCCTGCATTACCGACATGTCAGCCTTCAGACCCGCAACGTCTGTCTGCAGAACCGCCACATCTTCCTTTAAGCCTGCGACATCCGATTTCAGGACGGTTACGTCCTCCTTCAGTCCGGCCACATCTGTCTTTAATTCCGCGACATTCGATTTCAGAACGGTTACGTCCTCCTTCAGTCCCTCAACGTCTGTTTTCAGGACTGCCACATCTGTTTTCAATTCTGCCACGTCCGTCTTCAGAACTGCCACATCTGTCTTTAATTCCGCGACATCAGATTTCAATTCTGCAACATCCGTCTTCAGTTCCGCCACATCCGTCTTCAGCCCCGCAACATCCATTTTCAGTCCGGCAACATCCGATTTCAGTCCGGAGACATCCACCCGGATTTCCTTCACCTCGGCGCTGACACCGTTAATCGCTTCGAGTATTCTTCTTTCCGCATCTTCGCTCATTCCATTCCTCCTCGTATCATAAGCCTTCCGCACGAGCTCCCCCCGTTCGAGCGGCCATCTGCGCAGATAAGGGAATTTCCTTCCCCTATCCTATCACACGATGCGCGTGATATTGTTCCGGCACAAACATATCTGTGCCCCCCTCCATTTTCCAGATCGATCCGTTGCAGATACAATACCGGATTTTTTCCGCTTTTTCAATAGAAAAAACCACTGAAATGTAGTGAATTTTTCAGTGGTTCTTATGGCAGTTTGTGTCGCTTTTTTGTTTTTTTGGTAATGTTTTTTTATGTCACATTTGCACAGTAGATCATCTAACTAACGGGCACGAATTGCCCCCAAAGCCGCGAAAATACAGTAAAAAATGATGTCAACAACCACGATGCTCGCCCCGGCCGGAGTGGCGAACAGGAAGGAAACCGTCATTCCTGCCACAAAGCTGGATACGGAAAGCAGGACAGCAGTCAGGATCACGGCGCGGTAATGCCGGCAGACGCGCATGGCAGTCAGCGCAGGGAAAATGATCAAGCTGGAGATCAGGAGAGCCCCCATCATGCGCATGCCGAGAACCACGGTCACAGCTGTCAGAACCGCCAGCAGCACGTTGAAAAATCCGGTTTTCACCCCCGTCGCCCTGGCAAAAACGGGATCGAAGGTGACGGCAAAAAGCTGGTTGTAAAACAGAAGATACAGAACCAGCACCACCGCTGCCAGTATGACGCTTAAAACCACATCGCTCCTGCTCATGGCGAGGATGGAGCCGAACAGGTAGCTGTTTAGGTCCGTATTCATTCCGGAGGTCACCGACACCACCATGACGCCGATGGCCAGCGCTCCGGTGGAAAACATGGCAACCGCCGCGTCCCCCTTCAACTTTCCGTTTTCGCTGAGCCGAAGGAGCACAAAGGCAGCCAGGATCACCACGGGGATCGCCACCAGAAGGGGCGCAAGATGGAGGGCGGAGGCCACCGCCAGCGCGCCGAAGCCCACATGGGAAAGGCCGTCCCCGATCATGGAGTAGCGCTTCAAAACCAGGCTCACGCCCAGGAGAGAAGCACATATGGAAATGAGGATCCCCGCCACAAAAGCCCGCTGCATGAACGGATAGGTAAGCATTTCGCCCAGATATGAAAGCATTTCCGTCATTGGTGTCCGCCCTCCTCTCCCAGAAATTTCTTTCCGACCCCGCTGTTTTCATACTCCTGCGTCGTCCCGAAAAAGCTTCCCTCCTGAGACAGATGCAGGATGTGGTCCGCATGCTCCACCGCCTCCCGGATCGCATGGGATACCATGATCAGCGTCATGTGGCGCTTCCGGTTCAGAACATCCATCAGCTCATAAAACTCATCGATGGCAAGGGGATCCAGTCCGGTGGTGGGCTCATCCAGCAGAAGCAGGCGTTCCGCCGCGCAAAGGGAACGGGCAAGAAGCACCCGCTGGCGCTGACCGCCTGAGAGCTCCTGAAAACTCCTGTTTTTCAGATCCGCTATGCCAAGAAGCTCCAGATTCTCTCCGGCCCGCTTCTTCTGCGCCGCGCTGTAGCCGGGAAGCAGCCCCCGGCTGTTTAAGCAGCCGGAAAGCACCACCTCGTAGACGGAAGCGGGAAAATCCTTCTGCACCGCGTCCTGCTGAGGCACATAGCCGATCTGGGTGGATTTCAGGCCGTCCCCGAAAAGAAGCTGGCCTCCGAAGGGCTTTTTCAGGCCGAGAAGGCCCCGGATCAGGGTGGTTTTTCCCGTGCCGTTTTCTCCTACGATACACAGATAGTCCCCCTCGTTCACCTGAAAATTCAGGCTGGAAACCACCGTCTGGTTTTCATAGGAAAAGGACAGGTTGCTGCATGTGATCAAAGACATCCGATTTCTCCTTATATTTTGGCGGGCAATGAACCGCAGGCAGAGCCGCCTCAGTCGTTCAGCGCCCGCTCCAGGGCCGCCAGATTCTGCCGCATCAGCGACACATAGGTTTCTTCCCGTTCCGCCTCTTCGGCAGTCAGCGTGTGACAGGAATGAAGCATGGCCGTCTCCGCCCCCGCCGCTTCCGCGATGGCGTCCGCCACCCTGCCGTTTGACAGCTCCAGATGAAATACGACGGGAACTCCATCCTCCCTCACCTTATCGGTCAGAAAGGCGATGGTCGCGGCGCTGGGCTCCGTTTCCCCGCTGCAGCCGGGAAATGCGGCATAATATTCCAGTCCATAGGTCCGGACAAGATACAGGAAGGGAAACCGGTCTCCGAATACCAGCTCCTTCCTCTTTGCGCTTCCGATCATATCCCGGTAATCCGCATCCAGTGCGTCCAGCTCCTCCAGATAGGCGGCTGCGTTCTTTTCATAGATGTCCGCCCGTTCCGGATCGATGGAAATCAGCATGTCCCGGATATTTTCCACTAGAAGCTTCGCGTTGACCGGGGAGGTCCATACATGCTCGTCATACTCCGCTTCTTCCAGATGCACGCCGTCCGTCTCCCCTTCTTCATGTTCGTGATGATGCCCTGTCACCTGCATGCCCTCCGCTGTTTCTTCCTCCAGCGGATCCACCCAGTCCAGCAGGCTGCAGGCCGTCACCTGCGCGTCGTTCCCGTCCAGAACCTCTTCCACCCAGACGTCGGATTCGCCTCCCGCATACAGAAACAGGTCGCTCTTCGTAATCCGGATGATGTCAGCCGGGGAGGGCTCATAGGAATGGGCCTCCATGCCCGGTTTTAAAAGCTGGGTTACCTCCACGTATTCTCCGCCGATCTGCCGCACGAAATCACAGGGCGGAAAAATGGTGGTAACCACCTGCACCTTTTCCTTCCCGTCAGGCGCCGGCTCCGCCTCCTTTGGCACAGCCGTACAGCCGGTCAGAAACAGGCCGGCTGTGAATACGATCATAAGCATCCCTTGCAGCAATTTTCTCAATCTTCGTCTCTCCTGTCTTCCTGAGACTCCTCGGAAAAACCTTTCCAGGAAAAACCTTTCCGGTATTCCGCAGCAGCCTCTTTCAGCTCGTCCAGCGTTTCCTGGAACCGCTTTGACGTCATGGTGGGGTTCGTTTTCAGCAGTCTGCGCCGGTTAATTCCCTTCAGGAAAGCATCAAGCTTTTCTTCCCTCACTCTTCTGTTTCCAACGAACCGCTCCCAGAGCTCCATCACCTCTCCGCGCTTTTCCTTCAGAATGTCGGATGCGGGCAGCGCCCTTCTCAGTGCGTCAAACCGCTCCTCCATGCCGGAAAGAAGCTCTTCCATACCGGAAAACAGCTCCTCCCGCTTCTGGGCGCCACGCTGCGCAAAGGCTTCTTTTCTGCTGTCCCATTCATCCCCTGCAACAGCTATGAGCACATCCAGCCGTTTCTGCATGCGCTCCATCTCCTTTTTGGCCTGCTCGGTCCGCACCAGAATATCCCGCAGATCCATTGCCGCCTGAAAGGAAAAGGCGAAATCCACAGAAAACCAGACCAGCACCACCGTCACAAGAGCGGTCAGGGCCGCAGGCGGAATCAGAAACGCCAGCCGTTCCACCGCCGGATGCAGAAAGCGTGTCATCAGCACCGTAAGCGCTCCCCAGCAGAGCGAGGAACTCAAGCAGATCTGCCCCTGAAAATTGAACCGCTTATGGGAATAATCCCAGTAGCGCACCTTGAAAAGAGCCTCCATCACCACGCCCGTCACATATTCCAACGCCGTAGCCCCGATACAGCCGGCGAAGAAAACCAGAACCAGATTGTCCCGCACCGGAGCGGATACCAGAAGCATCATGATCGCACCGGAGCCGTACAGCGGCAGAAAAGGCCCGCGGATAAAGCCCCTGTTCACAAATTTTCTCTTACAGATGGAAACATAGGTGGATTCAAAGCACCAGCCGAAGAAGCAGTAAAAGAAGAAAAAGAAAAGCCACTGAACAGCCGTATAATGATACATTCCCTCACCATTTTCCTTTCCGTATTCCGGATGGCCGTCACCGGTAGATTCCCACCGTCACGCCCAGCCTTCCTTTTTTCGTTTCCGCCCCTTCCTCCAGAAAAACAAAGCGGCCAAAGCCCCGGACGCTCACCCGGTCCTGCCCCTTTAAGGTGAGGCTGTTGTTTTCACACAGTCTGCCGTTTACATAGACCTTTCCAGCCCGGAACAGATCCAGGCTGCGGCTTCTTGACAAATTGAACACCTTCGCTGCCACCGCATCCGCCCGGTTAGCGCTCACCACCAGACGGACGGTCTCCGGCTGCTTCGCCGCAGGCCACTGTACGGCTCCGCCATTTTTATCGATCTGCTCACACCGCACAGAGGTATGGCGCACCCGATCCAGATTTTCACAGATAAAGGGCGCGATGGTTTCCGTACAGAAAATCCATGCGTGCTTTCCCTCCAGAAAAATATCGCCCACCGTGCTCCGGTCGATTCCCAGGTGCATCAGAGCTCCCAGAAAATCCCTGTGGGAAAAATCCTCCGAGAATTTCTCGGAAAGAGGGCTGATCCTAAGGGCCGCAATGGGAAAATCCTCCTCATAACCCAGCTCTTCGGCAGATCCGAAACGGGCCATCCGCCTCTCACAGTCCTCATTTCCGCCCCACAGCGAAAAGGGACAGAAGGCGTTTTTTCCCATCGCCTCCCAAAGCGCGTCCTGTTCCGCCAGGGACAGAAAACCGGTAAAGGCAAACACGTTCTGTCTGTAGGATTTTTCCGCCAGATCCAGAAATCTCTTTTTCAGCTGTTCCAGTTCTTTCTGCGTTTCCGCCGCCATTCTTTCCTCCCTGACAGAGCCCGGCCCTTTGGCTTATACGAAGCTGATCACCTGATCCTTCGGGGCCTTTGTCTTTATCACACTGCTGGCGTGCAGCACGGGACCTTCCCCGCCGTACTCCGCCCAGTATTCCTTTTCCACACGGGCCGTCACCTTCACCCAGTCCTGCTCCTTCAGATCCTCTGCGCCCTGATAAACGCAGACATATCCCAAAAACGCCATATCCTCCGCGCAGCAGGTCATCGCCATCCGCCCCGGGATGAAATGATCCTTCGGGTATCCATCCGGCTTCATGACCATGGCGGTGAACTGGATATTTTTCCCCACGTACCGGTCCAGGCTGTCCAGGGAATCGATGTACCAGATACCATAGCCCATGTCGTCCAGGACGATGGGATCGCTGTTTAAGTCAAACGGAAGATCCTCCTCAAACATCTGATTGATCTCGCCGTTCTGATCCTCAAAAATGATCTCTCCCTGCTGGTTCACCGCCTTTACATTTCTGCGGTAACCCGCCAGCGTCTGCTCGTCCAGTCCGTCACACCGGTTGAAAATGATCATTTCGGACTTGCGGAGCATCTCGGCAAGGAGGGATTTCATGTTCGTAAAATAAGTGGAAAATGTGGAAGCGTCGATTGTGGTGATCTGCTGCTCCACCCGCCAGTGCCAGGGCAGCTTCATGTTTTTGAAATTCCACATGCCATTGTATTCAATGATGATCCGCTCCGGCTTATACTTCTTTTCAAATTCCAGCAGATGCTCCGGCGTGAAGTCCGCCTCGCTCTCCACCGGCTCCAGCACGGAATTACTTCTTTTTAAAAGGGCGGGCGAATACTCATTCTCGCCGTCCTCACACAGAATGATCAGCGTCTTTCCCTTGATCTGAAAATAGGGCTGATCCAGCGTATAAGTGATAAATTCCGTCTTTCCACTTTCCAGAAAGCCATTGATGATATATACAGGTTTCATTTTTTCAACCATTCCTCCACTCGCTGCCATGTAAAGCGTTCATGAGCATTCCGCTTTGCTCCATGCTCATGAACGCAGGTCGCTGCGCGACTTGTCTGCGTTCCAATCAGGCCGTGAACAGCTCCTTCAGAGCATCTTCCTTCAGTTTGGAACCGATCACACAGAATTTTCCGGTCACGTCCGGCTTTCCTTCCCGCACATTGCTCTCTTCCGGAACATAATCAAAGTAAACCCAGGTGCCGTCTCCGGCGGGTACCATTCCCTTTGCCCGAAGCACAAAGCCGTACTTTTCCTCGTTCTCCAGAGCCTTCAGGATGCTCTCCACCTTTTCTCTGGAGTAGGATGCGGGTGTCTCCATGCCCCAGCTTGTGAACACCTCATCCGCATGATGATGGCCGTGATGGTGGTCATGATGATCGTGCTCATGGCCGTGGTCGTGACCACAGCAGCATTCTTCTCCATCATGATGGTGATCGTGATGATGATCATGACCGCAGGCGCACTCTTCCCCGTCATGAACGTGATGGTGCTCATGATCGTGATGATGGTGCTCATGGTCGTGATCGTGGCAGTGCTCATGATCATGCTCCTCTTCCCTGTGGGCCAGCACTTCCTTCATCAGCTCCTTCTCCAGATCGGAGCCATCCTCGATGGTCTTCAGGATTTCCTTTCCGTCCAGCTGGACGATGGGCGTAGTGATCAGCGCGGCCCTGCTGTTGTGCTCCCGGATCAGATCCACAGCCTGCTGCACCTTTTCCGGACTGGCGACGTCCGTTCTGCTCAGGATAATCGTTCCGGCGTGCTCAATCTGGTTAATGAAAAATTCTCCGAAATTCTTGATGTACATTTTGCACTTGGAAGCGTCCACCACAGCAACGGCACTGTTTAAGGTGATCTCACCTCCCATGTCCACATCTTCCACCGCCTTCATCACATCCGAAAGCTTGCCCACACCGGAGGGCTCGATCAGGATACGGTCCGGATGATAGGTCTCCATCACTTCCTTCAGGGAGGTTCCGAAGTCCCCTACCAGAGAGCAGCAGATGCAGCCGGAGTTCATTTCCTTGATCTCGATTCCGGACTCTTTCAGGAATCCGCCGTCAATACCGATCTCTCCGAACTCATTTTCAATCAGAACCACCTGGCTTCCGGCCAGAGCCTCTTTTAACAGCTTCTGAATCAGCGTGGTCTTTCCCGCTCCGAGAAAGCCCGATACGATATCGATTTTTGTCATTTCCTCTTTCCTTTCTGCCGCCGGTCAGGCGGCTCTATGCAAAGACACAAACGTCTGTTTCTGGCACTCTTCTTATTTTGCCCCGTTTTCCCGTTCTTGTCAACCGCCGGGAAACGCGCCTTACTGAATCAAATTCTCAAATTGCTGTTCACCGGCAAGCCAGCGAACAGCAGCCTTTCAATTACAGCTGTTCACTCCGCTTCATAATCTTCCGTCCCGCGCAGGGAGCCGTAGATTTCTGCTCCGGCCTGATTCACCTGCTCCATGGAAAGGACGGCAGTCTGCCCCTGAGTTCCGCCCAGAACCAGTCCGACAAAGTTTCCGCATCCGTCAAAAACACCGGCTCCGGAGGCCCCCTCCTGTGCGCTGCTGGAAAGAATCATCACATCGCTGCCGAATTCTTCCCGGTACCAGGCTCTTTCCAGAAGAGAGGCCTCCAGAGTCAGGTCTGCGCATCCATCCGGCGCGGATGCCATCACAAAAAGAGGGCTGTAAGCGTCCAGCGTATCAAACCTGCGCTGGTGCAGGCTGACGAGAGCGGGTATTTCCGCATCTGTGTCAGCTTCCGCAGGCGTTTCCGGCCACTCCGCCTCCACAAAGCCCACATCCAGCGAAGCGCTGATGCCGACGGTTCTGCCCGGCGTAACCGTCCCGTCATAAAAAACAACGCGCAGAACCTCTCCTTCTTTCAGAAGATGTCCTGCGGTCGCTATGATCAGGCGGCCGTCTCTCTCATCCCACACGACGCCGCTTCCATAATATTCCGCTTCTTCCCCTGCCACATCCAGACGGACACAGCAGCGGGCTGTCATCTGCTTCGCCTCCTGCAGCCGTTCTCCATCCAGCGCCTCCAGCACCGGAAAGCTTTGCGGCTGCGTCTGAGCAGTCTGCTCCGACGGCCGCTTTACACATCCTGCGGCAGCAAACGCGAATAAGGCCATTATCGCACCCGCCAGAAACCACGCAAACGGAATTCTTTTCTTCCCACATATCACAGGCGGCGCAGTGTGCGGAGCATGTTGTTTCTGCCTCATATTTTTCTCCAAAAAAAGAAAATGAGCAGGACTGTAAGCCGGGTTATGTCGTGAATAATCATCTATCTAGGACTGCCGTTGCCGGCAGCCTCAAGCAACCTACCTGAAAGCAGGCCGGGCAAGCCTGTCGCTTTCTGTTTGGTCTTGCTTCGGATGGGGTTTACATGTGCCCCGCCTGTTACCAGACGGGCGGTAGTCTCTTACTCTGCCTTTCCACCCTTACCAGGCCCGAAGGCCCTTTCCGGAAAGCTTCGTTTTCGAAGCCTTCCGGGGCGGTTTATTTCTGTTGCACTGGCCTTGGAGTCACCTCCACCGGACGTTATCCGGCATCCTGCCCTGTGAAGCCCGGACTTTCCTCACCTGCCGCCTTTTCGAAAAAAGAACGGACAGCCGCGATTATTCATCCTACTCATTTTCTGTCATCTAATATACCTTTTTAAGCTGTTTTTGGCAAGTCCTTTGTGCACTATACGCGGAAACAGCTTCCTCCCACAAATTCTCTGACAATGGAATTCTGCGGGATGTTCTCGCTGCTGACGCCCAGGAAATATTCCAGAAACTTCAACAGCCGCTTCGCCTCAAAATACTCCGGCGTATCCCTCTCAACGCTGTAAAGCAGCGGCTCCGCATACTGCTTGAGTACGGAAAGCTCATAGATCAGCGCGGAATTGAACATGGCATCGGCACTTTCCTGGAAAGGGAAGATATTCTCCTCTTCTCCTCTTCTGACGGAATTCCACATGCGCAGCGTGTGCGTGGCGTTCGCGCCCCGTGTCCTGGCGTCCCGCACCAAACGGCGGATCAGCCTTCCATCCGTGGTGGCGATCCGGTTGTGGTCATCCACATTCAGGCTGGTCAGCGCGCTGATGTAAATCTTATATTTGCTTTCCAGCGGCAGAGAATGGGACAGTTTGTCGTTGAGTCCGTGGATTCCCTCGATTACCAGGATGTCGTCCTTTCCCAGCTTTAGAAAATCCCCTTTGTACTCCCGCAGTCCGGTCTTGAAATTAAAGCGGGGCATCTCCACCCGCTTTCCGGCAAGCAGTTCGCACATATCCTGATTGAATTTCTCCACATCGATGGCTTCCAGACATTCAAAATTATAATTTCCGTCCTCGTCCAGCGGCGTTTTTTTCCGGTCCACAAAATAATCGTCCACCGCGATCGGATGCGGGGTCAGCCCGTGCGTTTTCAGCTGAATGGACAGCCGGTGGGAAAAGGTGGTCTTACCGGAGGAAGAAGGGCCCGCGATCATGACGAACTTCACGTTCCCCCTGCGGGCGATGTCGCTGGCGATCTCTCCGATCCGGCGCTCCTGCAGGGCCTCCTGCACCAGAACCATTTCCGCAAGATTTCCCTCACAGATCTTATCGTTCAGATCCGCCACCGTTGCGATTCCCATCTCCGCTCCCCAGTCGTTGGAGCGCTCCAGCACATGGAAGAGTTTTTCCCTCGGTTCAAATGCCGGCACCAGTTCCGGCTCCTGCCGGTCCGGCAGCATGAGCATCATGCCGTTCCGATAGGGGATCAGATCAAAATGCTGCAGATATCCGGTGGAAGGTACCATATAGCCGTAGTTATAATCATAGTAACCATCCAGGCAGTACACATTGACATAGGACCCCCTTCTGTAACGGAACAGGCGCACCTTGTCATCCATTCCCTGAGAATCGAACAGTTCAATCGCCTCATCCGTGGGATAGGCACGCTTCATGATGGGCAGATTCTCCCGGACCAACTCCTGCATCCGTGCCTTCACCTGCTCCACAAAGGAGGGATCAATCCGCTCCCTGCCATCCCCGCTTCTGGAAACCACCCTGGCGGCCAGGTTTCCCTTGGGCAGGCAGAAATACCCCCGGCCGATGGAGAATTCCACGGAGGCCTTCCCCTCCTGCAGGGATCCGGATACATCGCTGACCGCCTTCAGCATGAGCATACAGGCGCTTCTCACATAGGTATCATGGCCGATCCGGTCCGCCGTGGTCTGGAAGGTCACGGTAACATCCTTCGCCACATTTTTATACAGTTCCTTAATCTTGTTGTTCGCCACCGCAAGCACAATCCTGTGGCCGTATTCCCCCTGATGTTCCCCGGCGAGCTGCTCATAGGTCACGGGAGACCGGTATTCCCTGCATTCGCCGTTCACTGTCACCTTCACCATTTCGTCCCAACTCCTTTTAGATTCGCCGTCCTCTCCGTCTCATTTCAGTCTCCTGTCCGCATCCACGCGGCAAGCTTTTTGGCAAGGTCCGCTTCTCTTTCCAGCTGAACAAGCCGATTCCGGCTCCTCTCAGGAACCCTGTTCAGGCCGTCTTTCTCAGGGCTTCCTTCTTCATGTTCATCCGCATGGGTTCCTGCTCCTGCCAGAATCGCCTCCCGGGCAGCGCCGTTTTTCCGAACACTGTCCTCCAGATATTCCAGCAGCACCGGATGACGGCTCACGATCAGCGGATAACCGTAACGCTCCCCCGCTTCCCGCCAGACTTCCTCCGACAGGAAAAGGCCCCGCGGCATTTCGGGGGCATCCGCATCATATGACGCGGCAGAATCCGCCTCGCCGCTGCCCGTCATGCGCACATTCCGGGCAAAGATTGCGGTGTAGAATTTGCCGTCCTCCTTCACCATATCCTCCGCCGCAATCCGGTATCCCAGCCGTTTAAACGTCCGTCGGACCAGCCACAGCTCGGACTGCGGCTGCACGATGACGGTCCGCATCCGGAAAAGCTTCTGCGCCGCATCCTCCAGGATGCGCGCCGCAAGCCTTCCGCCGATCCCCGCCATGAGCAGGGTATCCGCTTCCGGCCGTCTGCCGTGATCCGCTCTGTCGTCCGGGCCCGTTTCCTCTTCCACCCACTGCATGGCGGAAAGTCCGTCGGAAAGCCGCGTTTCTATGTAAGCGGATAACCCCGCTTCCCGGATATGCTCTCTGGCCCGGGCCAGAGGTCCTTCATTTACGTCCATCGCAAGCACTCTGGGGCAGATCCCGTTCTGCACCAGGTAAATGGCCGTATAGCCGTGGTCGCATCCCACGTCGGCCACGATGCTGCCCCGTTCCACCATGGACGCGGTCATAAAAAGCCGTTTTGACAGCTCCATTGTTTTCGTTCCTTCCCCGCGCTTAATCCAGATAATCCTTCAGCTTGCGGCTGCGGCTGGGATGGCGCAGCTTACGCAGCGCCTTCGCCTCAATCTGACGAATACGCTCACGGGTCACGTTGAATTCCTTGCCCACTTCCTCCAGGGTTCTGGCGCGGCCGTCGTCCAGTCCGAAACGCAGGCGAAGCACCTTCTGCTCTCTCTCCGTCAGGGTTCCCAGCACCTCGTTGAGCTGCTCCTTCAGAAGGGAGAAGGCGGCCGCATCCGCAGGCACAGGCACATTGTCATCCTGGATGAAGTCTCCCAGATGGCTGTCTTCCTCCTCGCCGATGGGCGTTTCCAGAGAAACCGGCTCCTGGGAAATCTTCAGAATCTCACGCACCCGCTCCACAGGCATGTTCATCTCCTCCGCGATCTCCTCCGGAGTAGGTTCCCGTCCCAGCTCCTGCAAAAGCTGTCTGCTCACGCGGATCAGTTTGTTGATCGTCTCCACCATGTGCACAGGAATCCGGATCGTCCTCGCCTGGTCCGCGATGGCTCTGGTGATGGCCTGACGGATCCACCAGGTGGCGTAGGTGGAGAACTTATAACCCTTGCGGTAATCGAACTTTTCCACCGCCTTGATCAGACCCAGATTTCCCTCCTGGATCAGATCCAAAAACAGCATGCCGCGGCCGACGTAGCGCTTGGCGATGCTGACCACCAGACGCAGGTTGGCCTCGGCCAGACGCTTCTTCGCATCCTCGTCGCCGTCCTCCATGCGCTGCGCCAGCTCGATTTCCTCCTCTGCGGACAGAAGCGGCACCTTGCCGATCTCCTTCAGGTACATGCGCACCGGATCCTCGATGCTGATGCCGTCCGGAACGGAAAGGTCGATATTCTCCATATCCACCTCGTCCTCCTCAGACAGAAGGATCTCCTCATCCGGAATGTCGTCCTCTTCGCTGGTGATGCGCAGCACATCCACACCGCTCTGCTCCAGAAGCTCCAGAAGCCTGTCAAACTGCTCCTCATTGAGCTTCATATCCGCAAAGTAGTCGTTTACCTCCTGGTATTCCAGAATATTCTTCTTTTTTCTCGCGACCGTGATCAGACCGCGCACCCGTTCAAGGAACTTCGCCTCTGCTGCCGCCCGCTCCTCCGGGGTCATCTCGGAGGCGGTAGTCTTCTTTCCTTCTTCCGCTTTTTCCTGTGTCTTTTTACCCATCTTTACGTCCATCCTTCCTGCGCATGTTACTATTGTTATCCTTAATCAAGGGAAATATGCGTTTTGCTAAGTTCTTCCAGTGCCTTTTTCCCGGCAATCACGCGGTTTATGGCTTCCACGTCGCTGCCGAGCCGCCCGCTGTTGTATTCGTAGCTGATCCGTTTGACGGAAACCAGAATATCATGCAGGGCTTTCTCTTTTTCCTTTTTTGTTTCCGGCTCCACCAGGCTGGTGTTGAAAATGGCCGCCGCCTCTCTCTGCTCCTCTTCCTCCGGGAACATGCTGATGATGGCGGCCGCATTCACCTCGCCCCGGGCCAGGTTTTCAAACAGCCTGTCCGCCACCTTCCGGTACAGCTCCTCCGTAAAATCCTCCGCCGACAGAAACGCGGCGATCTTCGGATAAATCTGCGGCTCCTCCGCCAGCCAGGTCAGAAGCAGCCGCTGGGTCTTCTTCACGTTGTCCTCCGGCGTACTCTTCTTCTGAATTCCCGATTTCGGCCGTTCCACCGGCCGGGCCAATCCGGTGCTCGCCGCAGTGGACGCCACCAGCTTCCGAAGGCTCTCAAAGCCGATATGATACTTCTCCACCACAGCTTCCAGATAGTTTTCCCGCTCCACCTCTTCCGGAAACTCGCAGAGCTTCTTCGCCACAGCGCGGTGGAATTCCGTCTTCTTCTCCGGATCGTTCAGGTCATATTCCCGCTGCAGCATGCGGATTTCAAATAAAAAGCTGTTTTCCGCATTGTCGATCCGTTCCTGAAATGCTTCAGCCCCCAGATTCTTGATGAATTCATCCGGGTCCTTATAGGGTTCCAGGTTGATCACCCGGCCGGTGAGCCCCGCTTCCTTCAGAATCCCGATGGCCCGAAGCGCCGCCTTCACGCCGGCGCCGTCGCTGTCATAGGAAAGCAGAACCTCTTTCGCATACCGTTTCAGAAGACCGGCCTGTCCCAGGGTAAATGCGGTTCCAAGAGAAGCCACCGCCTGATTAAAGCCCGCCTGGTGCATGGCGATCACATCCATATAGCCCTCGCAGAGAATGATGTTTCCCTTCCGCGAAGACCGGGCAAAATTCAGCCCGTACAGGTTCCGGCTTTTATCGAAAATGGGCGTTTCCGGAGAATTCAGGTATTTCGGCTTTCCATCGCCCATCACCCTGCCGCCGAAGCCGATAACACGGTGATTGATATCCTCAATGGGAAACATCACACGGTTCCAGAATTTATCATACATGCCGTGCTTTTCATCCGTATTGCAAAGCCCGGCCTCCCGGATCAGCTCCTCTGAATAACCTTTGCCTTTCAGATAACGCACCAGATCGTCTGCCGTCTTGTTGGCATAGCCCAGACCGAAACGATGGATCGTCTCGTCCGTCAGCTGCCGTTTCCGCAGGTAATGCAGTCCCGGTTCTCCCTGCTTCGCCCGGAGTTGAAAATAGAAATACTTTGCCGCCTCCTTATTGATGGCAAGCAGCCTGCTTCTTTTACTCTGCTCTCTTTTCGCCTCCTCCGATTCGTCCGCCTCAGGCAGACTGATGCCCGCTCTGTCCGCCAGCGCCTTCACGGCCTCCGGAAATGTGTCGTTTTCATATTCCATCAGAAAGGTAAACACATTCCCGCCCGCTCCGCAGCCGAAGCAGTAGTACATCTGCTTGGAACGGGAAACGGAAAAGGAAGGAGATTTTTCATTATGAAATGGGCAAAGCCCGAAGTAATTGGCCCCCTTCTTCTGCAGGTGGACATAACCGGAAATCACGTCCACAATATCATTTCTCGACCTGACCTCTTCGATCAGCTCGTCCGGATAAAACACAGGCCTCGCACCTCCTTCACCCTTAAGCGCCACAGACCGTTTACTTATTCGGCCAGCATTTGGGAATATAGATCTCCTCATACTGGGCGATGGCAAACCGGTCGGTCATCGCTCCGATATAATCGCAGACCACCCGTTCCCTGGGCTCTCCCCGCTCCATGAGCGCGATCAGCTCCGGGGATAATTTCTCCAGATGGTGCAGATAATAATCATACAGCGTCTCGATGAGAAGCTCCGCCTTTCCCTCCTCCCCCTTTGCATACGGGTTGGTATAGACATTCGTAAACAAAAAGGCGCGGAGCTTCTTCATCGCTTCCTCAACCGGGGGAGACATGCAGATCTCGTTCTTCCCGAAACTGTTCGTCACAATGTCGTGGATGAAATGATCCAGCCGTTCTCCCGTGGTCTTCCCTGCCGTTTCCTGAATATCCTTCGGAATGTCCTCTTCCTTCAGAATACCCGCCCGGATGGCATCGTCACAGTCGTGATGGATATAGGCGATCTTGTCGGAAAGCCGGACGATCCGCCCCTCCAGCGTGGCGGGATTGCCCTTCGTCTGGTGGTTGCGGATGCCGTCTCTCACCTCAAAGGTCAGATTCAGCCCCTGCCCGTCCTTTTCCAGCACATCCACGGTGCGCACGCTCTGTTCGCTGTGCTCAAATCCGTAGGGACAGACCCGGTTCAGCGCGCGCTCTCCTGCATGGCCGAAGGGCGTATGTCCAAGATCATGCCCCAGAGCGATGGCTTCCACCAGATCCTCGTTCAGCCTGAGCGCCTTTGCGATGGTTCTGGCGTTCTGAGAAACTTCCAGCGTATGCGTCAGTCTCGTGCGGTAATGGTCGCCCTCCGGCGCCAGGAACACCTGGGTCTTATCCTTCAGTCTGCGGAATGCCTTGCAATGCAGAATTCTGTCCCGGTCCCGCTGAAAGACCGGCCGGATGTCGCAGGGCTCCTCATCCTTAAGTCTTCCCAGGGAATTTTGGCTCAGGGCGGCGTAGGGACTTAAATATTTTTCTTCCCACTTTTCCAGATTTTCCCGAATCGTTGTCATCTGACGTTCCCCCGCAGCATACAAAAGCCCATCGGCCGCATGCTTTTTTAAGGCGAAAAAAGGAAAGGCTTTTTGTTTCCTTCCCGGCAAGTTTTATCCGTTTCGGGAACCGGAAAATGCCGATTCCCGAAACCCGCTATTTTATTATTCTGCGTTTTCTTCCAAAATCCTTTTTTATTTCCCAAAGGAATTTCCCCGGGAATTTTTCACGTGTACACCGCTTTCATCCTGTTCACGCATCAGGCTGCGGGATTGCGGTTTCTTCTGGCTCTTCCCTGTCCGCAGGCTTCTTCATACTCCTTCAGCTTCTGCCTCGCCTCCCGGCTCAGGTTCGTAGGTACCTGAATCTGCACCGTCACGTACTGATCTCCGTAAACGCCCGGACTGGACATGGAAACAATTCCTTTCCCACGGAGCCGGATTCTGGAGCCTGACTGGGTGCCCTCTCGAATTCTGCAGACCACATTTCCTGAAATGGTGGGAACCGTTACCTCCCCGCCGAAAACAGCCGTGGTGAACGGGATGGAAACGGTGGTATATACATCCATGCCCTTTCGTTCAAAGCCGGGCTTCTCTCCCACCGTCACCTTCAACAGAAGATCGCCGGCCTCTCCTCCGCCCGTTCCCAAAGCGCCCTTGCCCTTTAAGCGGATGCTCTTTCCGGACTCGATTCCCGCCGGGATGTGAACCTGCAGGGACTGCAGGCTGCCGCCCTCCTTCTGCAGGCGGATCACCTTATCGCAGCCGAAGGCCGCCTCGTCAAAGCTGACGGAAACCTCCGCTCTCAGATCCGCGCCCTTCTGCCGGCCGCCGAAATCTCCGAAGCCGCTCTGATAAAAGCCGCTTCCCGAGCCCTGGCCTCCCCTTCCATGAAAGCCGTTGCTTCCATGGAAAAAGTCTCCAAAAAGATCGCCGAAAATGTCACCCATATCGCCGCCTTCAAAATGAAATTCCCGGTATCCGCCGTTTCCGTCAAAACCCTGGAAACCGTTGAATCCCTGAAAGCCTCCTGCGCCGTCCGTGCCTCCATTAGCGCCCTGTCCCGCGCTTCCGTCAAAGGCCGCGTGGCCAAAGCGGTCATAAAGCTTCTTCTTTTCCGGATCACTCAGCACCTCATAGGCTTCCGTCACCTCCTTAAACATCTGCTCCGCGTGCCGGTTGCCCGCGTTCGTATCGGGATGATATTTCTTTGCCAGCTTTCTGTATGCTTTTTTAATCGCTGCGGCGTCCGCGTTCCGGTCAACGCCCAGCACTTCATAATAATCTCTCTTACCTGCCATATGAATCACCCTTTCTCTCATAATAACTTCTCGGAATCTTGAGCCTTGATTTTATAAGGCTTTCCGACCCCTATTTCAAAAAAATCACCCACTTTT
>ERZ894229.803-NODE-803-length-20407-cov-6.03892_pt1 | contig 20407 bp, 24 predicted proteins | sample MGYA00380295_ERZ894229 | MGnify/ENA primary metagenome ERZ894229 (study PRJEB32331, sample SAMN06328479) | human gut metagenome | biome: human gut microbiome; feature: stool | host: Homo sapiens | collected 2014-09-17 ... | reverse complement strand
ATCCAATTGTAGGGGCGTCCTTCCATTTATGATAATACATGTATTCAAACATGGCTTTAATGCCGTTTAATGTTCTCTTTTTTTGTTTTTTAGATGTTGTTAAACTACTCAAAATGGGTTCAATATGAACCTCTCGTTTTAATTCTGATAGTGAATTTAAGGTAGGAAATAACTCATACATTGCATCAAAAAAATATCTATAATCTTTTAAGTGGTTTAAGAATGTTCTTGGAGACCATATGGATAACATGTTTTTATAGTAACGTTTAATTTGTAATCTAATATGTGGATTTCTTATATAACCAAAGTCAACTACAAAAAGGTGTGGGTTGCCGTGTCTGGGATATTCTTGAAATAATTTACGCATATCCCAAATATCATTTTTTAAATATTCTTCTCGTTCTTTGGGGTCTTTAATGTATTCTACTTCATCATTCGATGGATAATGGTCATTCTGTAACTTTGCTTGAACGCCTATTAACTCTAATATCTTAACGAAACGTTCATCTTTGATTGCTTTATACCAGGGACCTGAACTTTTATATCCAGCTAATTTAGATATGTCATTATATTTTAATCCTTTATTTTCATCTTTTGACAACACTTCATAGAATTTTTTTTGAGCAGCAGTCATCCAAGATATGTCTATTTTTTCAATTGGAAATAAAATGGTATTTTCAATCTTCAATTGTTCTTCTTGTTGAGAGAGTTTTTGGGGTGCAGACAAATTTTATTTCTCCTTTCGTTTATTTTCTCGGTATCCTATCATTCGGCTGTATTCTTGTTTATTATCTTCAGGGGTTAGATGAGCATAGATTTCCATTGTTGTTGTGACACTTGCATGACCTAATCGTTTAGAAATATATTCCCAATTAATAGGTTCTCCTTTTAAAATATATTCTCGTGCTAACTCTGTGGCATGTGTATGTCTTAACATGTGGGGATGTAATTTGATTCCTGTCTTTTTGCTACGATACTTAAAGATAGAATCTAATGTTGATTTAGTCATAGCACTTCCATTATCAATAGGGACATGACTACCAACAACGACAAATAGAAAATCTTCTTTTGGATTGCTATTTAACCATTCAGAGCTGATATATCTATCAATGAGAACCATTAAATCAGTTGGAAAGTGAACAAATCTATCTCTTCCATAGCCTGCTTTAGCACGAGCCTTGTTGGAGTTATTTGCTCTAAATCGTATCCAAACGCCCTGCTCAGCAAAATCAATGTCTTCTAAACGAATCCCAAGCAATTCATTTGAACGCAATCCACCTTCTTTGAGGCAAAGCAGAATAATTTTATCTCTTAATAAATTAACATCATCTAAATACCGTTTGAAATCTTTGTTATCGATGGTTTTGGGAATCACCTTAGGAACTTTAGATTTTAAGGTATTTACTTGTGTTGTTTGATTCCTTCTTGTGTGTGCCAACATATCCTTATCTCTCATAGATGAAGTTACCATTACATTACGGTAAACAACTGGATTTTCTTCTGCCTCATATTCAAATGTATCACTATCATTTAAAAGCGTTACGTTCTCATAAAAGCGATAAGGGTTGTTCAACCATAATTTGAATTGGATTAACCTATCAGGTTGCCCATCAAGGTCTAACACATCCCACCCTTTCATTGTTAGGAAAACAATAAAGTACCACAACAGATAACAGTAAGTTCGGATAGTATTAGGAGCCACTTCTCGTTCTGCTCTTGCTTGTATCATATTCAAATATTCTTTCACATAAGGAATGAAATTAAGTTCATCATCCATCAGATAATACATTTGTCCTAACTCAGTTTGTGCTTCTACAATTCTAATTTTTTGATACCATTTTTGTTTTAAAGCATGTTGTGACATCTGATGTAGATACCTCTCTTTCACTTAATCAACTTGATAATCTTATTATGCGTAATTTACTTTGTTTTATGCATCTGAACTATCTATTTTTAAATAGTTATTTAACATAAAAAAGAGAAGCAATCTTTAACTTAGATTACTTCTCTTACTATTAATTTTTATCTACTATTAATGAAACATCGGTCTTTTTTTTAGAATTCTAATGGTTTTGCATTTGGGATTGGTGCTAAAGGTTGATCTTGATTAATACGATCAATGAATAAATGACCATTTAAGTGATCAATTTCATGTTGGAAGACAATTGACACATAATCACGTAAACGGAATTTAATTAGTTGACCTTTCGCATTATACCCTTGAATAGTGATGCGGCGGTAACGAGGAACTAATCCTTCAACCTCACGGTCAACAGATAAACATCCTTCACCCATTGGTAAATAAGTCATTTCTTCTGAGTAGCTAACGATTTTAGGATTAGCTAATGCTAATGAATAAAGTTTTCCTTTTTCATCTTCTGTATGCACAGCAATAATACGCTTATCTAAGTTTAACTGAGGTGCCGCTAAACCAACACTTTCACGTAATTGATACTTTTCAGCAATCTCAGGTGTTTGACTGTTAATAATAAATTGTAGCATGTCATTCATTAATTTAACATCTTCTTTGCTTAACGGGATTGGTACTTCAGTAGCTACTTGTGCTAATGTTGGATGTCCCTCGCGAATAATGTCTTTCATAGTGATCATTAAGAACCCTCCATTCTAACTTAGTTTCTATTATAACAAACAAATAGTTATTTGGCTAATGGGACAAAAAAGGAAATTAAAATAAAACAAAAGAGGTGCCGAAACACCTCTTATTTATCATAATTAATTATCTTTTCCCTTACTCACACTATTAAGAAATTAACGGCAGCAGCAGCATCCGATAATAACAAGTAAAATAAAGAGAACTAGGAAAAATGCACATCCATTACCAAAATTATTTTCTCCACAGCACATTTTACATACCTCCTTGTTTGTAAACCTAATATATAATACGCTGTTTGATTAATTTCGTTCATCATTTCTAATGAATTAGAATGATTCATTTATGAATTAATAGCCACAACCGCATCCGCCGAAACCACAGCCACCACATCCGAAGCCACAACCGCAACCACAGAGGATGATTAGAATAAAGAGAACTAAAATGAAAGCACAGCAACATCCACCGAAACCGCAACCTCCACCACATCCTCCTCCATATCCTGCAACTGGTACGACAGGTACGCAAGGTTGAGCACAGCCATAACCTACTCCATTGTAATACATGAGTAATTCCTCCTTTTTATTTAGGGCTCACTATATCATACGTAAGAGGAAGTAAAAGGTTAGTGCAAACTAAATCATTCAAATAAAAATGATTAAACGGACCAAGTCACTACATGCCCCTCTGAAAGAGGGGAGGAGCACTTAATTAGCACCCACAACCACAGTTGTTATTAAATCCGTCGCAACCTCCGCCGTTGAAGCATCCACAACCACAGATGATCGCTAACAAGATGAATAACACTAAGATGAAGGCAAATCCGCCACAACCTCTACCACAGTTATTTAACACTGGTGCTACTGGAGCACAAGGTGCATAGCAATTATATCCATAATTATACATATATATTCTCCTTTCATTCTGTTGACTTCAAGATATCATACGCAAAAATGTCGACAGTGGTTAATAAATTTTAGGAAAAAGACATATTTTTAATCATTGATAAAAATAAAAAGGCTCTCGGAAGAGAGCCTTTACCCCACTATATGTCATTTAACTCAGTGAATTGGATGGATTAGCATCCACAACCGCATCCGCCGTTTCCGCAACCTCCACCGAATCCAAATCCACCACAGCTACAAATGATTGCTAATAAGATGAATAATACTAAGATGAAAGCGAAACCGCAACCTCCGCCATATCCAGCACCTCCACCATAGTTAACTCCAGAATAGCAAGGTGTATAGCAGTTATATCCATAATTATACATTTAAATTTCCTCCTTTAGATGATTACCTCAATATATCATACGTAATACGCTCAAAATGGTTAATATTTTTTATTAATCATTTTTGACGATTCAATCAGTTTACAAAGGATGATTTAGAATCCAAAACCGCAGCCAGTATTGTTTCCACCGAATCCACCACAACATCCGATGATCGCTAATAGAATGAATAATACGAGGATAAGAGCAAAATTGTGACCTCTTCCATTAGTAGTAGGTACTTGATAAGCAACAGGTGCATATCCACCATAACCATATCCACCAATATATCCTCCGTAGTTATAGTTACATCCTGTTCCGTAATTGTACATCATTTATCCCTCCTTCATTCCTGATTACACTGTATTATACGCTGATATTACGATAATGTGAGGGATAAACGTCCAATTAAAAATAAAAGTTGTTACCATGTCGTTTGGGTAAAAATCTAATAGGACATGGAACGTGATATTATGGCAAATTCAAGAACTAAAAGGAAGATTGTTTTACAAGAGGACTATTTAAAAAGCATTACTTTAAAGAGATTACATGAGGAGCATTTCCTACATTGTAAAGCTAGAAAACTAAGTGCATATACGATAGAAACATATGAGTTTAACTATAAGCTCCTCAATGAGTTCTTAGGTGATGATTACGATATTAGTCAATTAAGTGATAAGGTCGTGCATGATTACATTAACTTCTTATGTGAGAATTATAGTGGGAAAGCTACGTCACTCAATTCACGCTTAAGATATGTTAGATGCTTATTTAACTTTGCATATGAGCAAGATTACTGTAAGAAGATTAAGGTCAGAATGGTTAAGGAGAATGTAGAGAATAAGACCCCACTCACTAAAGAACAGGCTCAAAGATTAATTGCAAAGCCGAAAGAAATAACATTTACTGAAATGAAAATGTATGTAATTAGTAATCTAGTGCTATGTACTGGCATTCGTTCTCGTAATGTAAGAGAGGTTAGAGTTAGTGATTTAGATTTGAGCAACCGTACGTTATATTTAAGAGATACCAAGTCACATAAGCCACAAACTATATATTTAAGTCAAAGCATCATTAAGATACTGAATGAATGGTTAAAGCTCACAAGGTTAAAAGGTGAGAGTCCGATATTCCCAGATGAATTTGGTGAAAAGATGACTATGAACTCATTGAAGATGGCATTTATTAGATACGCTAGAAAGCGTGGTGTGAAGACTTCTTTGCATATCCTTAGGCATACCTATGCAAGAGATTTAGTTCAAGCAGATGTAAATCCTGTTATTATTAAAGAACTACTAGGGCATCACTCATTAGAAGTAACTCAACGCTACATCAAGCTCTTTAGTGATGATATACGCAAGGCAACAGATGGACTAGACACACTTGCTCAATATCAAAAGCATCGTATTAAGCTAGGAGGTAGTAAATAATGCTTACGCTTAAATATAACCCCGCTTCAATGAGATATGATTGTTATGAGAACGGTGATTATATGGATACCCTCACTTGTGGCTCAAGGTTCAATCTCTATTGTGATGATGAAGATACTTTTGTAGTGGGAAGAATTGAACATCATAATACAAATGGATATTACTTCATATGTGAAGATGGATTTGTGACTTGTTTATATAATGGAATGCAAGGCACTCTTAATTGAGTGTCTTTTTATTATTAATTCAGTAGATAGGATGATAGTTTTTGTCTGGTTCTGTATTTAAATGTCTAATGTGTTTAAAATTCAAAATATTGGTATATAATATCATCATCTTAAAATTACGTCTCATATGACGTAGGGGCGATTTTACGTCCTAATGGTGAGGATAGGGAATCAAATGGTAAAGGTTAAGACCAACTTATCACCTTTTTATCACTCACTAAACTGTGTAAGTAAGTCTAAAATTGAATAGGGTTCGACAAACTTTTTGCGGTTTTAGGACTATGAAGAATTACACGGTACTAAAACTTAAGTGAAAACGTCCTTATTATTAGTAAGGTTTTAGGACTATGAAGAATTACACGGTACTAAAACTTTTAATCATGGTGTATTTATAGAATCCTCGTTTTAGGACTATCAAAAATTAAATGATAATGGAGGTTTCTATATGATAACAGTACGAAAACTTAAATTATCAATCAGAGAATCGGATGAAGAATCACGGAAAGCAAAATATCAATTTATAAGGGATTCCCAATATGCTCAATATAGAGCATTGAATCTAGCTATGGGCAGTCTATCTAGTGCGTATCTTAAATCAAATAAAGAAACTAAGCAAGAAAGCTATAAGAACGCAATTAAATCTTTAACAAATTCAAATCCAATCTTTAGTGAAATTGAATTTGGTAGAGGTGTAGATACCCTAAGTCTAGTTACGCAAAGGGCAAAGAAGGACTTTAAGACCTCAATAAAAAATGGATTAGCTAGAGGGGAACGAAATCTTACATCATATAAACGTAATTTTCCGTTAATGACAAGAGGACGAGATTTGAAGTTTCGTTATGAAGGTGATGATATTGTCATTAGATGGGTGAATAAAATAGAATTTAATGTTATTACTGGCTCTAATAAGATAAAAGAGAATACAGTAGAGTTGAAACATACACTACATAAAGTTATTAATAAAGAGTACAACGTTAAAGAATCTTCTTTGATGTTTGATAAGAATAACAATTTAATATTAAACTTAACATTAGATATTCCTAATGAGGTATTATATCAACCTATTGAAGGACGTACACTCGGTGTGGATTTAGGAATTGCAACACCTGCTTATGTTTGTTTATCAGATGACACTTATATTCGTAAAGGTATTGGAAGCATAGAGGACTTCTTAAAGGTAAGAACTCAATTTCAAAAACGTAGACGTGTTCTTAATCAATCCCTTGTGATGGCTAAAGGTGGTAAAGGTCGCAAGAAGAAGTTGAAAGCATTAGAATCGTTTAAGGAAAAGGAACGAAACTTTGCTAAGACTTATAACCATCAATTATCTCATGAGATTGTGAAATTTGCTAAGAATCATAAGTGTGAATCTATAAACCTTGAGAAGTTAACTAAAGAAGGATTCAATAATAGGATTTTAAGGAATTGGTCTTATTATGAGTTGCAATCAATGATTGAATATAAAGCAGAACGTGAAGGTATCAAGGTAAGATATGTAAACCCTGCTTATACTTCACAAAAGTGTAGCAAGTGTGGTCATGTTGATAAGGCAAATAGACAGACTCAAGCACAATTCAAATGTGTTGAATGTGACTTTGAGCTACATGCAGACCACAATGCAAGTATAAATATTGCACGTTCAGAGGAATTTGTTCAAGGCGCTGGCAGTTAGTTGGTGTCTTTTTATTGTGTCGATAATTGACGGTTGATAGTCGTTGTATTAAATATTGGAATAAATATATAATTGTTATAGATATTTATAAAAAGGAGAGATTTTAATATGGGCTTTTGGGTATTTTTAGGGGTATGTGCAATAGTTCTAGTAATTTTGATTAAATGTGTTGAAGGAATGGATGATACTCCTAATTCAACTGATATAAGCTCATCTACTAAAATAGACATGAAACAGGTGTATACTCAATACAGTATTCCAGTATCATGTCCTAAGACTAAGGTTTCACAAGCATCAGATAAATATAGTAGTTATAACAATAAAGACACGTTTATTTGGCTTCACGATGGGAGTTTAATGATGGTGGCTATGCAACCTTCAATTCCAATGTATAAGTTAGTGCATCAAGGGAAATATGATAGCTTCAAAATGAATGAGATTCAATTCTTCTCAAGAGTTGGTGATGTTCAACGAGGTGGAAAGTCATTAGTGGGAGCAGTTGCAGGTGATATGTTATTTGGTGTAGGGGGAGCTATTGTAGGTAGTCAAAAGAAAGATATTGATAATAGACAGACAATCTTACAAGTGGGAACAGGTGCGAATAAAGCAATGTTTATATTAAGTCCAGATGCTTATGATAAATTATTGAAGCTCATCCCAACCAAGGAATATAATGTTATTGTTCAACAAGAACAGTTGAAATCATTAGAACAATCTGTATCTATTGAAAAGTCATCAAGCAGCGTATCTAATAGTGATAATGATAATTTTAAAGCTATTGAGCAATTAGCAGAGCTTAGAAATAAAGGGATTCTTACAGAGGAAGAGTTCAGTGCTAAAAAGAAACAATTATTAGGTATATAAAATAAAAACCCTAGTGTTAAGTCGTTAGGGTCTTTTTCATTTTGCTAAGGCTAGTATGGGTCGATAATTGTATGATATAATTCAAAGACATAATAGTTGAAATTTATAAGTGGGTAGGTGGAGTAGAGTGATTAGATTAGGAGATTATTTTAATGAAGAGCAATTTGAAGTTAAGGAGTTGGAAAGTTATGAACACTTTATAAATAGGCTAAATAAAATTCTAACTTTGAAGTATGAACAAGTTGGAAAGAAAAGTTCCTTAGGTTTTGTTACCTGTGCAAAGTATTTTGATGATACTAAACCTATACTTAAGAAGTTTTATAAACAATCTAAAGTTCTTGAAGCTAGTTTACCAGATGAATATATTAGTCCTTTAGATATACTTGTAGATTTTGTTTTAGTATCTAATTGTTATGAAGCATATGATACAGGCATGAGCCGTGTAGTATTTATGAGTGAGCAGTTTATAAAGCAGGATTATAACTTCTTAAAAGGTTATCAATTTCAAGCAAGTAAAAAGAGTATTGACGAACTAAGAATTGAAGAGTTACTAAGTAAGATAAAATCTTTGGGTGCTATTGTGAAGTTTAAAGTAAAGTACGACAAGGAAGAAAGTGTGATGTTTATTGAGCTTCCTATGGATTCGGTAGGATTTGAAGCGCTAGATAACGAAGGATTTAGTTTAGTGTTTGGTGAGTGGAATTTTAACTCAAGAACATGGGAATATGTAAAGAATGAAAAATTGCCATTCATATCTAGTTACATTGAAAAACAGATAAAACAGTCTGAATTAGAGGGGATAAAGTTTTTAATATCATCTAAAGATTATGATGGAAATCTTTTATTTTTAATGGAAAATGGCGTATTTACCAAGGGAAGTTTAATTGAATAATAAATTGTTAGACACTCTTTAAAGGGTGTCTTTTTATATCACTCTAAAGTATTAAAAGTAATGTCGCTTAATTTAATACCAAAATTATTGAAGTATAGCTAAAATCGTGCTAATATAGACCTAAGATAAAGTGCTAAAACTAACGAACGTTAGAAATGGTACTAAGTGAGGGTGATGATAAATGACTACATATGCGTATCTAAGAATCAGCCGACAATCCCAGTCACTTGAAAGACAACGCAGGAATGTATTAGCTTATGGTGTGAATGAGAAGCACATCTACGAAGAAGCATACACAGGGACTAAGATTGTAGGTCGTAAGAAGTGGAATGACCTAGTGAAGAAAGTCAAAACAGGGGATACGATTGTCTTTGATTCCGTTTCTAGGATGTCAAGGAACGCTCAAGAGGGGGTTCAAGAGTACATGAGCTTGTATGAGCGTGGTATTGAGCTAGTGTTCATCAAAGAACCACATATCAATACAGAAACGTATAAACAAGCATTAGGTAATAACATTACTTTAACAGGTGATGACGTAGATGATATTTTAATCGGTGTTAATAAATATTTAAAGAAATTAGCAACTAAACAAATTTTATTAGCATTTGAACAAGCAGAGAAGGAAGTAACAGACCTTCAACAACGTACTAGAGAGGGCATTGAAACGGCTCGAAACAATGGAAAGCAAATTGGTCAAGTGAAGGGGAGTAAGCTAGTAACTAAAAAATCCTTAGAAGCTAAGGCTAAAATAAAAAAATATCACAAGGATTTTGGGGGAGTGCTTGAACGTGATGAGGAAGTATGGACATTATGTGGCATTAGCAGGAACTCATACTATAAATACAAGCGTGAGATACTTCAAGAACTAGATGAGCAGTCAATATTGATTAAAGAAGTAAATAAGGTTGATGACACTCAATCATCTGATGGCAATAATGTAGCGACTACACCAAAAGGTAACACTAAGCTACATAAAATTACAGAACGTGCCAACACACTAGGATTAACTGTTGCTACTTATGATGAAGGAATCGAGAACGTGTCACTCAAGCAACTTGATGCAGTGCTAGACCAATTAGAATTTGGTACAGGTGATATTAAAGTATCAATCAGAAAAAGCAGTATGTTGTTGAAGTAGTAATTGATGATAATGAGCTAGATTTGTATTTGATAACTCGTGAGGAGTATGAAAATAAATATGGTCGTGATGTATATGAGGAAGAGCATTAGTCCTAGTGATGATGCTCTTTTTATTATGCTTAGAATGCCCTTGAGGGCTGATTCTGGGCTGTTTGAGAGGTCTTATGTATCATCATGAGTCATAAATAGGGGGGGCTAGTTTACGTTATGAGGGGCAACGGATTGAGGGAGAGTGGAGGTAACTGTTCCATTCCTACGTTTGATAAAATAGTTATATATGGTGGGGAAGATTGTTCCCAGAGGGTTATATACAATGTATATAACGGTCAAGTAATAGTGCAGGGGGGACGTGAAACACAATACCGTAATAATAATACGGTCACAAAAAGACCACTCATATTAATTGTACGAGTGGTCTCTCGAACATAACTATTGTTTAGGCTCAAACTTCAACTCATTGGTAATCTGATGAAGAAGAAAAGGTTACAAACAATGTTTGTAACCTTGGAGGAAAACAAAAAGCGTGGTTCTTAACAGAGGATGGACTATATGAAGTTCTAATGCAATCACGCAAACCAATCGCAAATGGCTAGTTTATAATATTATCTTGAGCATTTTATAATATTACTTCATAATTACTCGACCTCAAATGCTACATTTCCCCTCCCCTACTCTAAGTCATAAGTCCCCCTGCCCAGTAATTCAACTTATAAATTAATGGGTAGGTGAGGTCATAAGTTGATTTATGGCTCATGTTCTGAATCAATTATCTTATTCAATTATGCTAAAATACCCCTGTTTTAAAACCCCATAATATATATAATATAAACTTATCTCTGGGGGTTTTAAGATAGGGGCTTTTTGAAAATACCCCCGTTTTAAAACCCCCTAATTATATATATAATAATACTTACCTCTGGGGGGTTATACATGGGGGTTTTTGTAGATGTTCATAAGAATAATCGAGAAAAATAGAAAAATTCCGTAAAACATAGACACCTCTCAACCCCAAGTACTTCTTGGGGTTTTGACGGTTTTTGAAAGAAAAATTCCGATTTGTTTACATGGAGGGGAATAGAGGACACTCACCTACTTCTTTTTTACGCTAAAAGTAGTGTAAATCTATAATCAACAGAAAGGAATGATACCTATGCAAATTAACGAACAAAACCTATTTGTCGGTCAAGTCTTCAAGAACTATGAAGATATGGCTAACAAGCTAAACATCCCACGCTATCGAACAGGGAGTAAGCAGTACACTCAACAACTTAATAGATTGAGGGCATATTTTGAGTTTGAGCGTATGAGTGGAAGTCATCAGATTCGTATTACAAAAGTCTTCACTGATGATGTAATTAGCTTAACAGTTGCAAAAGATAAGCAACAGGAAGCATTAGAAGTATTAGAAGCCTATGACCTATTAGGGTAGGATGATAGCTCAATTTTGAGCCACCAATAATCATAACAATCAAAGGAGAAATCACATGAACCTATCAGTAATCATCATTATGACATTATTATTTATTATTCAAGCACAAGAGATTATTGCTAAACATGATAGAGCAATTGAACGTGCATATTATGAAGTTCGTAAAGAACTACACAAATAGGAGGAAATCATCATGCAATATCAAGATAAAAACCATTATGTCGTAAAGTCAATGTACTTATGTCGACACTTACAACAATTAGGATTTGAACTAAAGAAGGTTAAGCCAAACAAGTTCTATCCTCGTCACAACGTGTATTTATTTGAACATACAGAGGAGCTAATGAACGCATTAACTAAATATCGACAAATGAGAGAAGAAGCAGGTTATTGTACTCCAAATGAACAATAGACCTGCTTTTGTTATGCAATAAAACATAAAAAAACTTAGGAGGAATCACCAGATGGCAAAGAAACAACAACAATCACAAGCATTAGAAGTATTATCAAAATTAGATGGAGCTACATTAGAGAACTTATTGAACTTATTACAAGGTCAACAGGCTCAAGCAAATGTACCACAAGAACAAGTGAAGCAACAGGAAGTAGCACCAACTAAGCCTAAAGCAACAAAAGCTAGTTTATATCAAGACCGTACACGAGAAATCCCAGTGCGTTCATGTATTAACGGACGAGTGATTTATAAATCAAAGAAAACAGGAGTGACCTATAAGTGGTTAGAAAAGGGAACTTATGAGATTCTAACAATTGATGAATTGTTAAATATGGAATCACAATCTCAAAAGTTCTTACATAGCCCATGGCTCATGGTGGATGATACAGAAGTCATTGAAGCATTCAACCTTCAAGGACTGTATGACTTAGTGGCAAAAGTTGAGGATATTGACTCATTCGTTGATATGTCACTAGGTGAGCAACAGAAGATTTACAACAAGTTACCTAAGACTTTACAGAATCAAGTGTACAATCACATCTACAATAAGGTAGAAACAGGTGAGATTGATAGTAAATCTAAGATTCGTGAGCTTGAGGAATTAGTGCAAATGGAGCTTGAGTTTTAACACTTAGTCAATATTGACTAACTAATGATAACAACGCAGCGGGAGTACATCAGATGTTCCCGCTTTTTTATATTAACTAAAAAAATACGATAAAACGGAAAGGTGATTTTAATGATGATGATTTTAAAGATTCCGTTCATAAGGAGATTAATAATTTATGAACACAAATGTAAACACAGGAGTAACAGGTACAAAACTTAACTTACAAGTAGGGACATACACATACAAAGGATTGATGGATATGGTTGGATGGAAATTTAATACTTCACCAATATGTAGAGCTAATCAATTTTTAGAGTTACAACGTCATTGCTTGATGCAGGTGGTAGGTAAAACTAAATTCACACGTTATCACATTCTAAAAGTATATGATAAACCAATAACGGATGAAGTATTTTATAGACCTAATAATGAAATCTATCGTAATCATGAGCAAGTGTTAATTCCTAAACATTTACTTCATTATGGAGTGAAGATTGTTTACAAGATTCAGTATGGAAATGAGGTATACATCGGTTCAACTTTTGACGTTAATCAACGTATTAGTCAACACTTCAATGGTTATGTAAATCCTCATACGGAATCAATGTTGAAACGTGGGGGAACATTTGAAATGTTAGAGCATATTACGACAACAGAAGAAGATTTACGAGCAAGAGAAATTGAATATATCAAGGAATATAAAGCTTGTGAAATCTTCATTGTACATAATGAGCAACATACGAAAGATGTGAGGGAATAATCCACTCACTATGCCCTCATAATGATAATTTAAGATAATAAATAACAACAAGGCATTCTCATAAATTCATCAAAGGGTGCCTTTTATTTACAATATTAACCGCTTAAAATATAAGTATGAATAATATTTGAACAATAAGTTTTGTAATAGTTTTTAAAACCGACCAAGTTATATGGCAAATACAAAGTATATATATCAGATAAGATGGTCGGTTTTAAAATTCAGTAATAATAGGAGGAGTAATACAATGGTACAAGATTATATGATAGTTGATAAAGACACAGGAGAAATCATGTCCGAGGGAACATTAAAGGAAGGTCAGGCATTAAAGAAGACAACCCCATCTACTCAAGAACAACGAGAATATTGTAAAAACAAATGGGATATGGAAGCAATGACTCGTTCACAACATGGATTCGTGTGGGTGTTTTACTTTAACAATAAATTATTATTCAATAGTGATACACTCTCAAAGGCTAATGTTGCAAGACTAATGATGTTAGCAACATATATGGATTATGAGAATGCTCTAGTTCTTGATGATACAGTAAGCGAGAAAGTTATTAAGTTTAAAGGAGCTGTTGAGTACATGGGTAAGAAAGATATTCAACGTGTGCTAAACTTAACAAATGGAACATTCAAGCAGTTTTATAAAGAAGTAACAGATGCTAGAATACTTGTTGAAGCAGATGGTCGATATAGCTTAAGTAATGAACACTTTTATAAAGGTGAGATAAATAGTAAGCGAAAAGATGTGAATGGGAAATACACTCGTATGTATGTGAAGACAGTTCGTCAGATTTACAGTAGCATGAGAACAAGTAAACATACTTTACTTTCATATGTCTTTCAGTTGATTCCTTGTATCCACTATTCAACTAATTTCTTGTGTAAAGATATGGTGTCACCTTATAAGAGTATTGATTACATGAACATTGAGGATATTTGCAACTTCTTAGGATTATCAACGGATAAAAAGAATATGGCTAAATTTAAGAAGGAGCTAATGTCTATTCATGTTGAATGCAATGGACGCATGGCTCATTTGATTAATGAGGTGGTTTTCTCAAGTTCTGTAGGTAGAAAACAACGTTTTGTATTTAATCCTCATGTAGTTACAAGTATCTCGCAAAAGGAAGAAATCAATCAGATTATGCAATCGCTATTTGTTGAGTAAAGGGTGCGGTACGAGCAAAGCTCTACCTTACACTCGACACTAACCCTAGGGCATACGGACTTATCTCTCACTACGTTCGTTCTGTCCTAGCCCATACGGGTGAGTTCTCGTGGTTAACATTTTAAAATTAATCGTGCGTTGTTGTAATGCGGAGTAAACGAACGAAGTGAAGTGCCTTGAAGCGTTACAACATAAGCTGACGAACACAGAGCGTAGCGGTTGTGTGAGGAATAATAGTGTTTTGTATAGGGGGAAAGTGTTAAAAGGAGGGGGAGGTACTATGTATAGATATTAAGATAAGGGAAACCTCGAAAAATGCCGAAAAAACCGTATTTTTAGGGGGTGATTTTGGTCAGAAAACTACCCCCATTTGGTCAGAAAACTACCCCCTTGAGGGAGATTGAGTCATTATATGAGCTAAGGTATGAACCATTGAAGGAACATGAGCTTGTGTAGTGGCTCTTTTTATATGTAAAAAATGTGCTTAGTTGATACATTTAATGTGCATCTAATACACATAGATGGTACACTACATGGTCAAAAAGTGTGTATAAGTCATACATCTGATGTGCTACGGTGATATATAAATAGCAGTCTAAACAATGTTTAGTGGGTGAGAACAGGATGAAAATGGTGAAGAAATCGGTGTTTTATATCACCAATAGCTCAACCATTTAAATAAATCACGATAATATCAAAGAAAGTTGTATTTAGCACTTTATAAAATACCGATAAATTCGGCAAAAAGTAGAGCAGGGGTACTTTCTTATCGTGAGTTTAATCGAAGCCATTTTTTAAGTTCTATAAAATTCCGATTTTATCGTCATTTATAAATTAAAAAAGTACGGTAATATCGAGGTTTTTAATGTGTCAAAATGTACCCTTTTGATAGGGAAGAATGAGTAAATACTCAAGTAATGAAATAAATTGGAGGAATTATATTAATGTTCAAATGGATTGGTAAGATAAAGCAGTTATTTAAGAAGAAACAAGCACCAATTAGCACTATTACTAATGGTGATAGTGATGCAGTATACGTTGATTTGGGAGCAAGTTCAATCAAGATGAGTTACAAGGGGAAGTTTATTACCTTCCGTTCTAGTGTACGTCAAGCAACAGATGAAGAGGTAACGTTTCAAGAGAACAAGATTCTAGTGGATGGTAAGTGGTACATCATTGGTGAAAGTGCTACACCAACAGGAAACTATAAATTTAAGTACATGAAGGAAAATCTACACGTGCTTGTGCTATATGGATTGAAGCTACTTGGATTTAATCGTGAAGATGCACACCTACACGTGCTTTTACCTTACAATGAATTGCATACGACTAAGGAGTTGAACGCAAAATTGCGCTCTACTTATCAACTACATGACGCTAAGGTGAAATTACAAGTTGCAAAAGTTTATGTAGAAGGTGAATCAAGTAAGCATTACATCAGTCAAAAGCTCAAGTTGAAGGGAAAGAATGTGTGTGTAGTGAACATTGGATATTCAACTACTGATATTGCATTATTTAGTAGTCAAGGTTACAGAGAGAAAATGGTGTCGTTGTCAATGGGAACTAATGCAATCATGTCAGAAGTAGTTGGTCATACTCAAGCACCTACAAGCTCAATTCTGAACTCATGGCTAGTAGATGGTTATAAGTTTACAAAAGATGAGCAATCCCATGTGAGTAGCGTGACAAGTAGATTCTTGAGTATGATTAAAAGTGATTTAGAGTCAACGGTGTTTAAGATAGCAAATCCTCAAAATCTAGTGATTGTATGGTGTGGTGGTGGTAGTCAATTGGTACATAGTGAAATTGACAAGGTGTTTAAAGGCTACTCATGTAAAATGTTAGATGTAGAAGATTCTATTTATACGGACTTAAAGGGAATGATTGAATTGTATCATCCTGCTACTGATGAAGAACGACCATTGACTAAAGAGGAACGTGAGCAAAAGATTATCGAGTTGAAAAGTCAAGGTTTTAAATCTAAAGAGGTAGCTAAAATGTTAGGGTGTAGTGAGTCAACCGTCAACAACTTTATGACAAAGTGGAATAAGATGATGACATGAGAATAATGTCAATTTCATGGTTCTAAAGTAGCCATAAAGCAGAAAAGCTCATAGCATGATAACTATGAGCTGGTAATTAATCTTTAATAGTTGTAAAATAGAGAATAACAAGCGACATGGTAACTCATTTTTAAAAGGATACGGAACACAGGTAGAGGAATGTGATAACACCAACGTTTTTAGCGGATGCGTTATAGTTACATCCTGTTCCGTAATTGTACATCATTTATCCCTCCTTCATTCCTGATTACACTGTATTATACGCTCGAATTCAAAGTTGGTTCATGCTAAATACCTAATTGTTGTCGAAAGATAAAGTTTTTTTAAAGCCCTAATCGTGATAGAATATTATTACAGCATATGTAGTTATTTACATTAGGAGGAGAGGTTGGATGAATTTTAAAAAAAATAGAATTAAAAAAAAGCCACTTCAAATATTAAAGGATTATAGTACTGATTTCTTTGAACGTATAAAGGGAATAGATCGAATCACCTTAATTCTAGTCGCCATCTTATTTGGAATAGGTCTAATCATGGTATATAGTATTACGAGTATTTCTATCTATAACGGAGTAAAGGGCGATCCCTCTAATTTATTTATAAAAACATTAATCATGGGGATTGCAGGAATAATAGCAATGTTATGTGTTATAGCAATTCCATATCGTACTTTGAAAAGGTTAAGTCCATTAGCTGTTATTGGTTGTCCGTTTCTTTTAGTTATAACCCTTTTATTTGCAAGAGGATCTGAAAGCTCCGAAGTAAGGAGTTGGTTTCGAATTGGATCCTTCAAGTTACAACCTGCAGAATTTGTAAAGATTGGTATGATCATGGCAGTCGCTTGGTTAGTAGATTATCGTGTGAGAAAAGGAACCTATTATTTAAAAACGTGTAAAGGGATTAATTGGTCTATTACTTGGCAAAGCTTTATTTTTGTCATCTGTTACATTGGATTATGTACTGGTTTAGTCTTAATTCAACCAGATTTCGGATCAGCTCTTATTATTGGATTTATAGGCCTGATTATGTTTTTATCGACAGGAGTTAAATGGAAAGCGTTTAAACCTATCTTTTACTTCGGAGTATGTTTATTAGTAATAGGATTTATCATCATGTCAAAAGTATTTCCTTATCAATTAGAGCGTTTTGCTGTCTGGAAAGATCCATTTAATCATGCTAAAGGGTTCCAAAATGTCATGGGATATACAGCGATTGCTTTAGGTGGAATGACCGGCGTAGGGGTTGGAAATAGTACACAGAAATATGGTTATGTGTTAGAACCTCACAATGATATGATCTCAACGATCTTAGCAGAAGAATTAGGGGTATGGATGATTTTAGTCGTTATGGTCATTTATTTTTTCATTGCCATGCGTTGCTTCTTCACAGCTATCAAGTGTAAAGAGCTCTACGGCTCAATTGCAAGTATTGGTATTGGAGCTATTTTCTTAGTACAACCCCTTATTAACTTAGGTGGAGCAAGTGGAGCATTTCCATTAACTGGGGTAACCTTGCCATTTATTAGTTATGGAGGTTCCAGTTTAGTTTCTCTTTTCATAGGAATCGGTATTTACCTGAATATTTCAATGGAAAGAGCTGCTAAAGAAAAAAAATTAAAAGAGAAAAAGCAACACGATTTAAAAATGAAAGTTGTTCCTTTTCCTAAAGCTTAAATATCTTAATTGCCTTAGTCACAGACTAAGGCTTTTTTCATATGATAATGGTAAGAGGAGGCGATTGTTCTTAAGAATAATCAAATTATAGTCACTTAATAATTGTTAAACTATATATAATATAGTGACTAAGTGTAGCGAGGTGAAATAAAGTGGACAGTCAATTAGATGAATTTAAACAATTCGTGCGTAAATATCCAGGATTAAAATATGATGTTCGAAATGGAAAAGCTACATGGCAATCAATCTATGAAGAATGGTATCTATACGGCGAAGAAGATAGCCAGTGGGAAAAATACAAAGAAGTTCCGAATGAATCTAGTAACTCGACAACGCCAGCTACGAATAATAATAGTAACAACGCAAAAACAAACACCGAAACAAAATCATCCGGTAATAGTACGATGACCGGTGCAGAGATGATGACACAGGCTTTTCAATATCTTCAAAAAATGGATATGAATAAAGTTCAACAAACAATGGGCACCGTTCAAAAATTTATACAAATCTTCCAGTCATTACAAGGTGGTAACAGTGGAGGAGCTGGTGCATCTTTAGGCGCAGCAGCAAGTCAAAGACAATCATTCCCTGGATTATTTTCAAAGTTTGATGATTAGGAGATGAAGATATGGATATTATGTATCAGATTGTAAATAATATTGAACAACGAGACTATATTCGAATGTATCCGTTATGGTATAAGGAGTTAAATCGTAATCCGGAGAGATATCAAGAATTTGTGAATGAGATTGAAACAATAAAAAAACAATCTCAACCAACTAGGCTTCAAAAATTTGAAAAACAACTTAATTTTGCACAATTTATGTTGAAAATGATTAATAATAAATAGATATTTAGGAAATTCCAGCAACACATTTGGGACGAGGATAAGGGAAGCAAAGTATACAAAAAACGTCTAATTTTTAATTAGACGTTTTTTGTATAGGCTTTGTTTTAGAAGAGTGTTGATATTTTACACAAAATTTGTATAAATGAACCCTTAATTATCCATTATAATAGTGATAGAACAAATGTTTGAGGAGTTTAATTCATGTCAAAGTCACTAATTGTAGCACTTTTACATCGGGTAGCAACCGTTGATTTACCAGAAATATTAGTTGAAGTTGAAAAAAGAATCTTTAAATCAGATTTATCTAAACTTCAAACCGAAATTCAAGAAACCAGATACTCATCAGGGCAATATAAATGCCCTTTTTGTCATGATGACCATATCGTAAAGAATGGTAAATTCAAAGGAAATCAACGTTATCTTTGTCGTAACTGTGGTAAATCTTTTAGTCAACAAACGCAAACACCCACTTCTTATTCAAAGAAAGAAACAAAAGTATGGATTGATTATATTGAATGTATGATTAAAGGATACAGTTTGCGCCAATGTGCTTGGCACTGTAATATCAACATCGCTACTGCTTTCTTTTGGCGACATAAAATTTTAGATGCTCTCAGTTCATTTATGGGAACAGGAGAGGTTGACGGATTAGTTGAAGCAGATGAGTGTTATCTTCGTTATAGCTATAAAGGAAACCACTCTAAAAGCAAACGATTTACAATGCCAAGACCCTCACGTAAACGTGGTGGAGAATCTGTTGGTAAACGTGGATTATCAAATGAGCAAGTTTGTATTGGAACAGCATTAGATAGAACAGGTAATATTTTAATTGGTATGCTTGGAACAGGACGAGTAAAATATGATAATCTAAAACGGTTCTTTGAAGGTCATATTGCACCTCACTCTATTTTGTGTACGGATAGCGCTCATGGATATGGAAAGTTAGCTTCTCAATTAGATTTAGAACATAAAGCCATTCCATCAGGAAAATACAAGAAAGATATTTATCATATCCAACATATCAATGCTTTTCATAGTAATTTTAAAGCTTTCTTACAAAAGTTTAGAGGGGTTTCAACTAAGCATCTAAATAGTTACTTAAAATGGTTCAAGTGGATTGAGCTTTTTAAAGATGAAAAAGAACTTCTGAAAATTCAGAAAGCTTATATTCAATCGCAAGCGACATATGCAGGCACTCTAATTGAAGAAATTCTTTCAAGGAAACCTGTGTTTGTTTAGATTAAAAAGTTAAGAAAATTGTTAATTGTTATTTCATGGTTATTAT
>ERZ894229.798-NODE-798-length-20539-cov-8.63777_pt1 | contig 20539 bp, 10 predicted proteins | sample MGYA00380295_ERZ894229 | MGnify/ENA primary metagenome ERZ894229 (study PRJEB32331, sample SAMN06328479) | human gut metagenome | biome: human gut microbiome; feature: stool | host: Homo sapiens | collected 2014-09-17 ... | reverse complement strand
ATACATACCCTATCTTTTGGCTCATAAAGGACTTGCCTAAAGCCATTAAAAGTAGGGTCCGCCTTGATCCAACAATATCTTTTATTATTGGGTTCAAACAGCTTTTCACAAGAATGAGCATCTGAGCCATGAATACACGGTTTTAATGAACCACACTTTTGTATCACCGTTTTGCAATCATCTGCCGAATCACCAACGAAGTATTTAATATCTGACTCTTTTGCGGAAAAAATCATATCAGAAAATTGATAAACAGCTCTTCTTGTTGCATCCATCTGGGAAACATCACCCAGAAAGTATGCCGAATGTTCAACAACACCAGAAACACCATCACCACTACTATTAGATACAACAATAATACAATGCTCTCTCAGCTCCTGATCTTCGTCAAAAATTTTCTTCAGGGATGAAAATTCTAAAACGAACTGATTAACCCCAACAATATAAGCTGAATCTTTAGAAAGCGTTTTATCGTTTTGGTAATCTCTTCCCAGTCGTATCAATTCATCATGTGAAGCACTATATGAACTGTCGCCAAATGAAAACTTGAGTTTACTAAAAAACCTGCTTTCCAAACTATCGGCATATGCAGGATCAAAAATACAATGAATATTTACCGGGTATTTTTTAGCCAAAGGCACCATCCGTAATTCGACATTTGGCAAAACAAGCTTTATTGATTCAGGAAGCCTTCCATCCTCTATTACCTTGTTGTAATTATCTATTGACAGATAGTCTGTAATTCCAATTACCTCAATTGTTTTAAGTGGATCCGTTCCATCCCCAATATAATGATTAATAGTATTATAGAAATTATCCCACTTTTCTTCTATTGTCTTGCCCTCATACTGATCATTTTTCAGCGTCCCCGGTGTATGAATATGTAAATCCCACCGTCTCCATTCTGATCCTCGCTCGTATTTCACCATAATAATCTCCCTCTATTCTACCCCCAGTGCCTTAAACACCGCATCTTCCGCACTATTATAAAAAATAATATTAAAACTTCCCATCAGTTCTGCTGGAACACTTCCCAAATCACCTGCAGAAGTAATTGGCAGCAAAATCCTCTTTGCTCCACTGTCCAGGCAAACTTGTAACGCATTAGCCAGCTCATCTACTTTGATGATTGTTCCACTGATACTGATTTCACCCAAAACAGCTAGTGTACTGACAGTTGGTTTTCCCAGTGCAATCGAACAAAGAGCAATTAACGTGGGAAGCGCAAGTTTACTGGTCATTCCGATACCCTGCAGATCCTGATAGTTGATGATATAGTCCTTGGTAGTCGTACTGATCGTTCCACTGATCCGACTGCCGTTGGCTTTTAAATAATTGAATGCAGTATTAGTTGCTTCTTTAGCATCACGATCACTGCCAAGACCGGTTCGATCGAATTTTCCATTTCCGGGAAGCATTTGTGATTCCAGCCGGAAAACTCCGATCATTCCTGTTTTTCCGCGCGATACGGTATAAACCTGTCCTGGATTGCATATTCCTTCGGGAATAAGCTTTCCGCCTCCCTGCTCCGGTACAGAGACGTAATGTTCTTCAAAGGTCTTATTATCTATGTAGGAAAAATTCACATCATAGAATTCCATACCGCCCAGTTTCTTTAACTGTTCCTTAACACGGCGGCGCATCTCTAAAGAAATCTTAAGGATTTCTTCTAGCTGTTCTTTAGTAAATTCTCCATCAGGATAAAGTAACTTTACAAAACCGCCCACCATCTTACGAACAGCAATGGTGTCACGCTGATTTAAATTTTTTCCTAAGCGGAAATACTTGTCCAATGCATCGCCATATTGCTCTTTTCGCAGTTCCCGTAAAAACTCTGCCAAATAGTCAGTGATAAATCCATAGTCATCCGTAAAGTGTTCCGGACGGAATTTAGGTATTTCCCATCCGGGGATATAACAATGGATACGATCAAGGAAGGCCGTGTCTGTTCCCATTTCAGGCGGGAAGGGATCAAACAGACTGGAGGTTTTCAAAAGCACGTCCACACTCTGATTGATATTTCCCACGAAAACCATAGAAGCGGAAGCTGCCTTTTCCTCCTTGCCACGGGCAAAGGAACCGGACGCCATATAGTCCTTCATAATCTGGATGCCATCTTTATCCTTAAAATGGATTCCGGCCACTTCATCAAAGGCCACACAGTCCCAAAGGCCCACAAGTCCAACCGTCTTTCTTCCCATATTATAAAACAGATTGGCAACCGTGGTTTGTCCGCCCGATACCAGAATGCTATTCGGAGAGATTTCCTTATAGAGATGGGATTTTCCGGTGCTTCTCGGTCCCAGTTCGCAAAGATTAAAATTATTCTCCACAAGTGGAAGCATACGAGCAAGAAGCAGCCACTTTTCCCGTTCTGTCAAGGTATCCGGCTCCATACCAATGGAACGAAGCATTACATCCATCCACTCTTCCTTAGTAAACGCTTTACGTCCCTGCTTCAATTCTTCTATATCTATATGAGGCATCTGGATCGGAGTCAGTTTCCTGATATTGATCGGCGTTGCATCTTTCTGGCGTTTCTTTTTTGACTGGATGTAATCCCCGGAAGCAGAAATAATTTCCGGTGCGAATTCATTTTCTGTCTCATAATCCAACTGCACAATACACCAGATTCCGCCGCAGAGCAGCCGATCATACTTAGTCGGATATTCTTCGCTGATCGGAATATTCTTCAGACCAAGGTTAGAGAATTCCGCTTCATACATATCATAGCGGATATTCAAGCTTACCGTAATCTTATCAATTACTGTATAACTTCCTCTTTGCCGGAGAACAGACAGGATTTTTTGTGCTTCATCCGGACGGACAAAGTTATCTGCCAGAATGTGCTTCACATTTTCTACACCCTGCCCAATAATTTCCGGATCATCAGAACTGCAGTACTGTCCCAGCAAAAATTCCAGCACATAAACCGGAACATTTGCGCCTTCCTTGATTTTCTTAGTCAGATCCTTGCGGACAATCTTGCCGTCAAAATTCTGGCGTAATTTCTGTTTGATGATCTCTCTCCTATCTTCAGTTTCCATGAAATCTGTCAATAAATAACGCCTCCTCATCCAATCTTAAAACCCGAATCCATAGTCATCCGCAAATGCAAGATCCATGGTTACAGGATGGCGGAAGACCTCAAGGCCGGTAGTCTCATCATAAACTACAAGAAAATATTTGTTCTCTTTATCATATTTTTTATTTTTAAAGGTAAAACGTAGCCGTGATATTCGCTTCAATGGATCACTTTCTCTGCTGTCTGCAACCAAAATATTCTCATTGGAAATCTTTTCGTTTTCTTCTGAGAGAAAATAAATACGATACGTTGCTTCTTTAATTATATCGCTGACCGGATCAGACTGTATAAAATCCATAGTTGTAATCAGATTCGTAATCTTCTGTACCATAGATATCAGCGCAATCTGTACCGGTCTGGTTTCCATATGACCACGTTCCATCTTAACATCCAGCACAGGGATCAGCATTTCCTGAGGTGAAGATCCACCATGGACATAATTCTGACCTCCGCCTGATACTTTAAATACATGACTGCTGACCGGGAAAGAAACCACTTTTGCATCTTCATTTCCAAGAATTTTTCCCAAGGATAAACAGTCAATACCGTCTCCTGTTACTGCTGAATCAGCGACAATAAAACGTCGATTTACAAAAGCCTTTTTCCCATTGACACCATTGATCTTCTCACTTTCTGTAATCTTATCTCGTTTATACAGAAAGCCGTGATCCGAAGTAACAATAAAGTGATATGTATTGGCACTGGTAGAAATCCTATGGATAAACTCCATGATTTCTCTGACCGCCTCCTCACAGGCCACAAATACTTCATCCTCCGTATTTGCTTTATCTCCCCGGGCATCAATCTGATTATGATACACATAAAGCAACTGTCTGCCAGTAAAAATTTCCCGAAGTTCCGCTATCTTTCGATTCTTTATATCGTCAAATTGAAGGCACAGAGCATCCGGCTGATACATTTGAAGAATCATCTGTCGCTCCGTCAGATTATCACAGTTTTTCTCATCCACCAGCACAGTATAATCCTCTTTCATAGAAAGAGTGTTATGAGGAAGCAGCGCTGCCATTCCCAGTCTTGTATAGGATGGCAGAATTCCCAGCATTGTTTCCATTCTAGCTGAACACTTTGGATCATCCTGCATCTGCAAAAATAGCTGCCTGCCTACTTCATAGCGCATGGCGTCTGAAATAATAACCACTGTCCGTTCCTTACTGTTTTTTATATAACTATTATAAAAATTACGCTGTAATGGCAAAGTCAGAAAAGCACCTTCCTCATGAAGGGCCGCATTCCATTTGGGGAGCTGAATAGCCAACACTCGGTTGGTATAAATATTCTCCACCATATTTTTTAGTGCCTCAAATCCGTCTCCGTTTTCCATTGCGTCAAAAGCCGTATAGAATCTTCGATATTCCTGATCAATCATCCAGTCTTTTTCCTGATATTGTCCAATGATTTTCTTAAAGTCATCCGGGCATTGATAATTTGCCGCCGTCGCCAACACATAGGCGCTTCTGATCACCCGATATTCATTTTCGGTTCTTCTTCCAAAATGCATCTTCATCCGCTTCTCACAGATATCCGGTATAGAAAACTGGTCTAATTTGGCGCCGATATCTCCTGACAGCAATCGTTCTGTCAGCCACTTGACCAGAATCTGATCCACACACAGAAATGCATCGCAATCCAACAATTCTTCCGGGGCATAACTCTGTAGAGCGGCTTCGGCATTCAGCCCGGTTTCCACATGAAGAGAAAGACGATCATAAGCATCCCGGTAAAGAACATTATTCATCAGACTATCCAGGAACGCAATGATCGTTCCTCCTTTATAAGACTGAAAACTCTTCCATGCCTTGGGAAGTTCTCCGTGAAGATATCGTCCAGTATAAGTAACAAACATAGTCACCAACAATTTTTCCAAGGTCGGTTTCACATCTATATAACCAAAATACTGCTCGCAGAGCTTCCAAAAATCTTCCAGAAGATCATATTTTCCCATCTCTTCCAGAAATTTATTGTCTGTTAGATCCCCTTCTGTCAGCATCACCCGAACAACTTCTTCAAAAGAGCAGGTCCGAGTACGGCAGACAGCGCTGAGCAGACCAACCAAAATATTTTCCCGGTTAAAATTTTCTATTTCCAGATCATAAAATCTTTGGGTGCGCTCTTTATTTTTGAAAAACTTGATATGTTTTTCAATCACCGGCTTGTACTTCTCCTTTATGCCTAAATCCAATGACAACAGAGAGGCGCGATCTGCAAAGAAACGCCGGGAATACAGCAATGTGTCCTCCAGATGGTTCTCTCGCACATCCGGTTTCGGGAATGGAGCGTAAATCAAATAATTGGTAGTCGTATCCACCCGTTCCAGAAAATACTTGGTATAAAACTGATTATCCCGTCCCAGAAAGTAGACTCTGGCATTTTCTAGCTCTATATCCTTCATATCTTCTGCAAATTCTCCATTATCGTCATACCAGAAAACCAGCTTCCGGGCATCTCCGGTAAATTCCATATTGAGACGATCTATAATTTGTTTTAAGTTTAATTCAGCCATATGTTATCCTCGATTAAAATCTCCCAGTACCCTTTTTGGCTGGTTCCAACGCGCTTAACAAGATTCTGGCGCTTCATTTTGTTGAGATAATACTTCACACGGTCAACTTTCCAGCCTAATTTAGCTGCTATTTCTTTCTGAGTGATATTGTGCTGCTCTTTAATTGCCGCTAATACAGCCTTATCCTCTTCCGTCAGCCTAACTTGGGTAGTGGTTTGGGTAGCTTGGGTAGTTTTTTCAGTACCTTGGGTAGTGCCTTCCAACACATTCTCTGTATTGCGATAAAGGTTGATACGGAATCCGATCTCCATATCACGGAACTCCGGCTCACGCAGACCATATTCTCTCATAGCTTCCATCAGCTTCGGAATACCGCTGCCCCATGCCTCAATCAAATTCATATAGGAAAATGCATGGGCAAGCGCACGATTTCGGATCTTGGAATATCCCTCTTTCATCTTGTTCAGCGTTACGCCAGGCATTAGACCGCCAGGAGAGGTGATTTCCAACCGATCATCATAGACAGCTACCTGAATATGCGAATTTTGCAAATAACTGCAATTCATAACGGCATTAATGATAAGCTCCCTGATACTGTCCGGCGGCAACTCATAAATGTCCTTACGATAGATACCTTCCAGTTTTGCCCCAAGATGAATGTTGCGCAGCACAAATTGGAACGCATCATCAACCTGCTTCCACAGCGGCCCGCCGTACTCACGTTTATCAACAAAAACGGCACGGGTTTTGCCTTTGAACATTCCACATTGAATATAAGAAAGAAAATCATCTTTCCCCAACAAAAAGACATACCCATTAGTAGGATGAATGCTACCGTCCTCCGCTTCAGCCAGCAGTCCCCAGCTGAGCAGTATATTCTTGGTCACATCCTTGACTGCTTCTTTCTGCGATTCAGATTTGGCATTGGCGACAGCTACTTCTTTCATCTGACGGCACAACCCCTCAATTTCCTCATCCGTTACCGTCAAATCTCTGCGAATCACCTTATCATAGGAGCGGCCTTCATCTTCATAGTACATCTCTGCCGTTAAATCACGCCCGGCAGGACGAGATGTACCAGAGACTCTGATATAGGTACCATCCTTGATTCCCAAAGACTTGATATAATAGGGCCGCTGTTTTCCCGGGCTGATCTCTGCAATGATAATGGTTTTATCATCGATGGTCTGCAAATAAACATCTGGAATGACAACCGGCTCACAGCTATCAGAAATTGCCGATGTAATGGCGTCAATTTCTGAAAAAACAATATCTTTCGGGATGCCGACTACTTCGCGGGTTACGTCGTCAACGCCAAAAACGATGCGTCCGCCTTCGCCATTGGAAAAAGCAACGATCGTTTTCATATATTTCACACTATCTTTCGGTCTCTGAACCTTAAACTCAACATTCTTAGATTCCCCGGCCAGAATTTCTTCGATTGTCATACGATCTCTCCTTGTCTGCTGCCTTTATACTAAACAGGCTTAAACATTGTGGTATCTACGGATTGCTCCGCACTTTGTGTCGCTTGTCTCATCATATTATTTTTCACGTTGTTTTCCCATGATATTCTTAGAATCCGCCAGCACTTCATAGAATTTTCCATCTCTTGCAGTCTGTACTTTACGATAATTTACTTTCACACCGTCATCCAGATCCAGTTCGATCCGGCTTAAAGCCAGATGTCCGATCTTCTCATCATACTCCCGGCACTCTTTTAACTGCTTCTGAAGCTTATCCTTTCGTTTCGTCGAAGCTGCTACTTCACGGGCATTGGTACTGTTATCGACCATATCCTGCATCCGGTTTATCTCAGACTCATATATCCTCTGCATCCGGTGGAGATAATCCACACGCAAGTTTCCAATGGTATCTGCATTGTAACGGTGCAAGTAAACAAGTGCCTTAAATCCATTCTTCTTACCACTGTCAAAAAGCCAGTAAATCGGACGTTTCTGATAGGTCTTACAATGATCCTTAAAGAAATCTTTCAGGAAATAATTACGGATGACTTCCCGGCTGGAATTACCTTTGTTTCCTAATGCTTTGGCAATGAAATCCAGATTTTCTTCCAGTGTCTCCGGCCCATACACCTTTTTCACCCATGCACAGAACATACCTACAATATCATCCTTAAAATATTCCTCGTCGGTAATGGGAAGGATATTGTCTGCATCCGGGATATAGGTAGTATATTTGGAAGAATCCCAGTCACCACCGGCATAAGCCAGACCTTCCACATCCAGAGAATAACGGCCAAACATACAGCCGACGGCGTAGGAAATCAAGGATGCTATCACATCCCGACGGGTCAGAACATAATTGCTGCCTTTCATAGATTCCGGTATATCATCCTTGCTGTCAAAAATTCGATGAACTGTCACATCTTTATCTTTTACATTCGGTATTAATTCCTGCCGCAAACTATAAATATCAATAAAAATACGATTGAGTTCTTCTTCATTCGCTTTAAGATGAAAAAACCGAATTTCACATTCTTTTTTCCATTTTTCAAATAATCCGCTTATGGTAACATCTCTCCTAGCATTGAGAATTGTTAATGCAGATGAAGATACAAGCGGGTGAGAAAGAAAATCCCATGAATTTTCAGAAGAATCCCAGTCTACCTTAGACATATCAACACATTCACGTGAAATCCTCTCGATATTTATGTCGTCATCAAGTCTAACAGGTGTTTTCCCCAAAGGCCCCTCGTGATAATCTAATGTTGGTGAAACTATTTGTAAAAATTTTTGCATAATTATTGTATTATATAAAGCTAACACATTGTATAAATAGCGATCATCAACATAGCACATTGCTCCTTTAGTCTCAAAAATAAAACCTTGAGGAACATATCTCAACGAAAAAAGCCCAGAAGAAATTGTTGACCAAGTTAATCCCTTCCGGAAATAAAATGGTATATTTTTTATAGTTCGCGTATAATTTTTATATAGTTTTGCTGCATACTCTTTTAATTCAAAACCATCATTTTCCCAATTTATTACATACTCATTATTGCCATACCACCTTCTAAAACTACCGCCTTTTGTGCAAGGAAACCATTTATAATTATACTTATTGCTGTCATCTATACTTGTAATACCAAAACCTATTTTGGTGATACTCACTTCATGCCATAATTTCATGAAACGATCATTGTCAGAAGTTGCCAAACCTTGGCGAGGTTTTGCTACTTCATAAAGAGTTTTAGATGTTTGAAAAATATGGAATATTGTATCACTTACCCAATATGCAATTGGTGTACCAGAAACTTTTAAAAAATTAGACTGTTGAATTTCAAAAAAATATCCACACATCGGGTTTATAATTGCTGCTTGAATTTTTTGCCGCTGTACTTCCATTCCACCTTTAAATTTTGACAGTTGGAAACAAAGTGATTTATTTTCATTTTTCCCATTTTGTAATACAAAGGAACAAATAGGAACCGTAGCCTCTTCAAAAGCAGAATATTCCATCTGTATCAAAGTTGTAATTGACTTGTTGTTAATAATATATTCTCTTAATTTTTCATAGGTCTTTATGAACATCCAGACAAACGGAGTCATAAAAGCAGAGTAGCCATTCTTATGACATAAATCAAAATTTCTGTACATAAAGACACTAAATAGATCACCAGAATACTCTTTATAATTTTCTGCCACAAACTTCTTGAGTTTAGCATTATATTTATTCAAATAAGGAGGATTAGTACAAACTGCCACATACTTTTTTTCCAAAAGTCGTCGAAAGTTCCAAGCATTTAACGTATCCTCATAATCCCAATTAAAAAGTGTCAGTTTTTCCGGCTCCTGCGGTTTTCCACTGAGTTCCTTTACTTGCACCAGAGAGCCAAATTCAAGTAATTCTTTATCTTTTTGCGGACAATACACCTGCGGTTCTATACCACGAGTAAAAAAGCGGCGGTCATACTGACGAGCTTTCATCATAACAGAAAAATATGCCCATTGATAAGCTCGTTTATCAATATCTAATCCGAACAAATTGTTATTTATAATTTCTGTTACCGCATCCCGCTTACTATATCCACATTCTGTATAAATCTCCATAAGTACGTCAAAAGCATATACTAAAATATGTCCACTTCCCATACAAGGATCAAGAAATGTAAGATCCTGCGGTTCAATTTTTTCGTCAACGTAACTGACTTTTTTGTCTTTTGGTAAAACAAAGTATCTTAGTTTGTCTTTCACCCCACTTTGTGGATTGCGTTCGATCCAATATCTTCCCAAAGAATTATCTACCATATAACGAACAACCCAATCCGTAGTAAAAAGCTGTGTTGCAGCAGGAATATCTTCTGTTCTAACTACTCCTTTATAAATATTTACGATCTCATCATGACGCTCAGAAATATAATACTGATATAACCAGCCAATAATCTCTACCTGTCCGCCTTTTTCCACATCAAAGTCTTCCTCCGGAATATCATTCACCAGATGATAGACCACACTTTCTTTATCAACCACAGAAATACTCAAAAGCAACTCTGTATAGTCATTGGTCTTTTCAAACAGAGCAGGCAAAATTTCATTCAGCGCATTACATTCTTTAATAAAAAGCAGCCGAAACAGATCGTCCAGCTGATTGTCCTGCTTCATCTGAATCACCGACGCTCTCTCTGTCTCTGTAAACTCCAAATCAGCATCAAATGGCATAGTAACCAGATCCGGCTCCACTTTACCAGATTCTGAAGAAAGCACTCGAATATGGGAAGGCAAATAATCATTGACTTCCATAAAACGCACAGCAATCAAACGGTTAAACCATGTATATGCCACCTCTTCCAGTACATACTTATAGGCTGTAGCATAATCACTTTCTTCTGCTTTTTTATTGAGAAGTTCTACCAAACGCTTTCTCTGTTTGACTTCCTGACCATGTATGGAATATGGTTCTGCTGTACCTATATCATAAAATTCTGTATCACCTGTAGATTGAGGCAACGGATTAGCAATCCCCTCTGCCGTTATACCAAACAAGCCTGCACGGTAATGTATATCTGCAATAAGCTTGTTTCTTGCCCAAATAGCAAAATTTTTAATTGCTGTTTTGTTCATGATATATTCCCCACATTAAATCAATTTTATAAACTCATCCGCCAATTCTTCTATAGTAAAATCTGCTGTCTTCAATGCAAGCATATCTGCTAAAATTGGACTATATTGCTTTACAGTATCTTTAGATATATTATGCCAAACAGGAAGAATTACTTTGTTGCCCTCCTCCTGCTTTGCAAAAAGTCCATTTAATTCTTTACCAGTCCAGAATTTCTTAAAATAAATTTCTGATAAAATAACAATCCCATAACGAGAATGGGATAAACCTTGATCTATAGACGCCCGAAGGCTATCTCCGACGGACATAGCAAATTTATCTAACCAAACTTTGGCTCCTTTACTCATCAACGCTTTTGCAAGTGGCTCTGCCACAGTTTCCTTATCTTCTGTTGCATGAGAAATAAAGAAATCATATTCTTTAACCGCAATTTCCACCTGTTCACCCATTTGCTTTGTCTGCGAAACAAAATTGCGTTGCTCTGCCAAAATATTTTCTTGTTTCTTAGACATATCCTGATACACCTTATTACGTTCCTTTTGCAGTTCTGTTTGTTTCTTGGTCAATTCAACCTTCTTCTTACTGATTTTTTCCTGAATTTCAGTTTGTTTCTTTTGACTTTTACGTACTTTTTCTGTATCTGAATCAATTGAACGTTGCTTGGATTTTAGCATGGAAGGAGAGGTATGTTTTGTAATTGAATTCACTGTTCTCTTAAGCGACGTATTATATTTTGCCTCATTTTTTGACTCTGCTTCTAAAGCTCTTCCTAACCGTTCTATCTCTGTTTGTAAAGACTTTATCTTATTTTCTAACTGACTTATGCTCATATAATTTCCTCTTATATCTCCACATTCAAAATAGTATCCTCATCCATCTCTGCCAGCAAGCTCTCCCGCAAAGCATCCAGATACTTATCCACATCTTCTGCATTTTCCAGCCTCCATGAGGCTGTATGTGTCATGGATTTCATGGATACATTTTTTGTCTTTCGCACTTTATAAGTCGCTGAATTTTCTGCCACTCGGTCAGCAAGAGGTTCACCTGTTTCTTTCGCCTCCTGCTCCTGTTTCCGGCGCTCTTCTTCCGCTTTTTTCTTTGCTTCGTCCAAATCTAGTTGATCCATTTCATTTAAGAGCCGGATTTTCAAAGCGTCCGCTTTATCTGCAAAACTGCGCAGAGATGAGACATTGTTACATTTCTCCGCGCCCTGTCGGATTTCAGAAAACTGTTCCAGATAGCGCTCACGCTTACTGTCTCGATATGGCTTGGTATCTATCACTTCCAGTACACGTTCTCTATCCTGATCAATAGAATCCAACACTGGAGCAGATTCCCCATCCAGTATCTTGGTATATGTATCCATGAATTTTTCCCGCAGTTCCGGCAGTTTCGGAATATCACCATAGGGAACGGGCTTCCGGACAATGATTTTCATCTGTGCCACAATCTCTTCCAGCTCGGCGTCTACAATATAGGTCTTGCTGTCTTCATAAATCTCCAGCATATCCAATGCCCGCTGAAAGATTTGTTTCTGCTCCCCGGCAAAGAACGCCTTTAACGGTTCATAATCTTCCGCCAGATCATAAAAGCTCTCCCGCTGTTTTGAAACATATTGGAAGAATTCCAGTGGTGCCGTATACTGAAGAACCGAACGTAGCAGTCTAATACCGTCATTTACTGTTTTCTTTCCGGGATAGTCATAACGCTGATATTCTCCTTCCAGACGTTCCATCTCATAAATCATCTTCTGAGCATAATTCTGAAAGTTCTTCATTACCGTATCTTCATCATCTGCAGCACTGCTCACGTGAAACAGTTCTTTCATTACATCCCGGACAGCTTTTTTATCCCGGTCATCCACTCTGACACGAACTTCCATCAGAAGTTTATCCACATACTGCTTTTTCGTGACAAGATTAACCAGTTCTTCCTCCGATTTATTCAACAGAGTCACTGAAGCGCCGTTGACTGTAAAGGATAAATCACCCCGTTTAAACAGACGGGCAACCAGCCAGTTCACGTCGTCTTCTACAAAGCCGTAAGGCGCCTTAGTGAACCGGTCTTTGATGGTCTTCATAGATGTTTTCATATAGTTCTTGGAATTCATGGCAATAAAACCAAGAACATCTTCTAATGCATGAATATTGGGTTCCGTTCCTCCCTCCAGGGACAAGCTGAGCTGACTGCTGGTATGGAACATTTTACGGATCTCTGCTTCCCCCATAGGTGTATCAATATAACTGAGTTTATGATAGACAGTCTGCACCAGTCGGCCGATAGCCTCCTGAATCCTGGCAGACACATCTCTGGCGTTCAGTCTCGCAATATCTCCGTTCACATAGATAGTAGCGTCTTTTAACGCTTCTGTCAGATACAGCTTGGCATTTTCATTGCGCTTACGCATTTCTGTCCGCTTTGCCTCTTTGATACTCTCATACTGGGAAAGATGAGCATTCGTATTTTTACGCAGGAAACTTTCTATTTTCATATATGCCTGCATTTCCCGCAAGAACTCATCATCATTGGGAAGAAGAACTAAAACTTCCTTCCCCTGCCCGGACATCATCCGCAGTGTAGCGTCATCTGTACCGCCATCATACCATGGGGTCAGAATACGAAGCCCCACGTCATAAGACTGATTTGCCTTATAAGGGCGGTCATCCACAATCTGATTAAAAGAGAAGGTATATCTGCCGCCAAAAGCCGGATACCGGTATTTCTTCTCAGATAAGATATCTTCAAAGATCATTTCTGAAATCTTAGTAATAACCTCCGGCATTTCTATATTTTCTTTTTCAATTTCGTTATTGATTTCCTGTTCTTCATCCGTCAGGAAAATATATACAGAGCCGTTCTTTTGCACCAGCATCTGGCGCACCAATACCTTCAGCGCCGCTTCTACCTGTTCTTTCAACTCTACCCGGTCATTATCAATATGATTGACCATAAGACTGGTGATATTATCTACATTTGCCTCACAAGTCTGAATGTACTTGATCATAAACAGCGTTTTTAACACATTGATGGCAAAAACATCTGACTCTTTGTGCTCTGGATTGATCTGATTATTATCATAAGCCCGAATAATCACTCCACGATGACTGTGATCCAGAAAATTTTCCAGAGCGTCATAAAAGCAATGAAAAGGAACGATAGCCCCGGTCTCCTCATTCATCAAAGACATGGCAGATTCTTTAAAAAGCGCCAGCATAGAACGCTCGCCTTCAGACAGGTGTTTTCCGGAAGCGCCATGGGTACGGATCGAGGTAAGCACACTTGCCAGCAGATTAAACTGGTAGGGGACAAAGGGATAGACTTCCTCAAAATCTTCTGCATTAGCATACAGCTTTTTCTCTACTCCGTCATTGAACATGATCAAATTTTTAATAATAGTTGCCTTCTGCCCGTAAAGCAACCGCAGGCTCTGGGCTGCCACATCTGTTTTATCCAAAATTCTTTTCTTAATAACCGCATCTACATTGGCCGAAGATAAAGACAGACGAGTGTCAAAGCGTCCCTGAATTTTGGAAAAGTCATTGCCTTTCACCTTGGTAATAGAATCAATGTCTTGTTGACTTGTCACAATGACCCATGCTTTGCCCTTACATTCTTTACCCAGTTCTTCCGTCACCGTCTGAAGATTCAGCATCAGCTTGGAATCCTCCCCGATGTACTGCCCAATCTCATCTACAAGAAAAACCACATGATGATTATTTCCTTTTTGCTCAATATATGTATGTACACGCCTGGCAAAATCTTCAATACTGATCTGATATTCCATAGTAGCCTTCTCACACCAATTCCGGGCAGCATTTTCGCTCATAAAGCCCATATCCGCCAGTACATCCACCACAGTATCCTGAATAAAGTCAAAATCCTGCCGTGAGTCTGCCCATGCATCCCCATATTCTTCTTCAAAGGTATGCTTAAATTCTTCAAAACGCCCCTCTTCCGTCAGACGCCGCTCCAAATCAGCCAGATAGGGCATAGAACCACAAAACCCCTGCATTTCATTGAACACTTTCAGGAATACTTTCACAATGGCATCCTTGTCCTGCTTGCCATTTGTATCACTCTTGGAATCGATATTAAACAGGATCGCATCCGTAGGAGTTTCTGCTGCCAGTTTCATATCCGCCAACACCATTGGATCAACAATTTTGTCATCCTCAATAAAATAATCCAGAGCATGTTTCTCACCAACCTGTCTATTTTCCAGAAGATAAGACAGGATCTTTAAGAAATGAGATTTACCACTTCCAAAGAAGCCTGAAATCCAGACACCCATTTTAGGCGTCTGACCCAAGATTCCTTTTTTATAGGTCGAAAAGAAATCTGCAAAATGTTTCTGCAGTTCTCTGGTCACTACATATTCTTCTAATTCCTGTGAGACATTGGTATCCTCGCCCTGTCCGACGATAATAACCCCCTGAATTTCACGGTCAATTTTTTTTCGGAACATATCCTTGATCAGCATCTTTTTCCCTCCATCATTTAACAAGCCGGAAAGCTCTGTAATAGTTATCGTCTTTTATCTCATTAAACAAGATCAGTTCCTGTTCATTGTAGGTTCCCGGGAAAAACATCACCACAGGCACCCGAACAAATGCCTGATGAAGATTGTTTAAAACCTTATGCGACCTGAGAATTGGATAACACTTACCAATCCCAGTCAGGAAAACCACAGCCTCCTTCGGCGTGTGCTCCTTAATATACTGAACAATCAGGCTGTCATCTTCATTGATCTTCATAGAATTTGTAACCGCTTTTGTAATCCGCTCCAGTCCGCGCTTTTTTTCAAATTCAAAGCATTTTTCCAGGAAATTTTTGCTTTCCAAGAAATTGATAATCATATCATAAAGATCATATACTACCAGTTCAAAGCCATCTATTTCTTTCCGATTTTTGCGTTTCATATACGCAATACGTTCCCGGACTTCCAGTTCCCTTTCCGGAGGATAGTCAAAAATCCAGTAGTTTACCTCATTTGCCCGCCCAAGACTTTGACGGAAAGACGGCTTTTTAATGGCTATCTCCATTTTATCCAAACGCTCTGATAAATCCGTCATCATCTCACCCCCGTCAAAGCCTTTATCACTGGTTCCAGATCATGCTCCTTCATCCACTGTTCCAGTTTTGCTTCCAAAATCGGCTTTTTTATCCTTCGTATTTCTTTTCCCTTATCCGTCATACCTGCTTCAAAAAGCATAGTCTTATAACACCTTCCCAGCCTCTTGCAGGTATAATCTGTCCATCGGGCAGCTTTTTCGTTTTGCTGCTGTTTATCCTTAAAAAAGATCCGGATATCCTTGTCAGAAAATTCATCACTTCCAATGATCATCTTTTCCCGCAGCACTTCATAGACAAAATCAAAAAACAGTGTGTCATAAACCATAACCGCTGTCAGTGCCAAAAGCTTCTGGCTGGATATATCCCCCTTTTGAAAAATTGGATAAAAACTTTCATCCAAGGATTGAATCCTGGCCGACACTGTCTGAAAGATCTGTTTTGCACGATCTGCTGATGGTGCAGCATAAAGATTTTCCTCTAAAGCTTGTCTGCGGACCTCTGTCATCTCTGTTCCATTGGCTAAAAGCTCTACCGTTTTCTTAAACTCCAAAAACCAAAAGGAAAGTTTAACAGCGCCTGCACTATATTCTTTTCTTACCATCTCACAGGTACTCCTTTCCCACTCATTTTGCTTCCGAATCTGTCCTATTATCCGGACACACATCTGGAAGAACCTCCGCAATATCACTTAACTGACAATGTAAACTCCGGCATATCCGATCAAGCACATCCAAACTTACATATTCTCCATTTTCCATTTTTAGTAATGTAGAATAGCTCACACCTGTTAATGTGCGTAAATCCTTCTTTTTCATATCTTTGTCTATCATTAATTTGAATAGTTTTTTATAGGAAATTGCCATAACGGTATCCTTTCATTAAAATCAAAACTATTGGTACCCAATATACATTACAAGTATATCATAGTGTGTTGGATTCTGCGATAATATTTTTGAGTTCTCGGAATTTTTTCTGAAATTATGTAATTTCATCTATTTCCAAACGTTCCTAACCTCCATAAATTCATTCGGATCTTCTCCAATCTTTTTCCAATGTAAAACCGACTCCTCTGTACATTCCTTTTGAAATAGGAAATGTGCAATTTGACATGACTCAATTCTGCAACTCAATTTATAAATCGCTTTTTGTTCTTCCTCTCCCTCGGATATAATTGTACTATCAGTCAGCCGTTCCAGTGCAGAAGTAAGCAGTGAAAATTCCTCGTTTTCTGGGATTCTAAATTGTAACAATGCCCAACAGAATTTAAGTGCTTCTAATAGATTTGCTTCCTCACCGAGCATTCTATAAACCACAAAACGGAATGCATTGTCCCAGAATTCATAGGAATTTCTAAAACTTGTCAGGGATCTGTCACTCCTTTGAAGTATAAGATAATAATCTTTTATCAACTCTATATCTTTTTTGTCTGATAACCATAATTTTACATTAAGGTCGGATAAAGATATCGACGAACCCTGCTTTTCAAGGCAATCCGCTTTAAACAGATCTAAAGCCGGGCAATGATAGGCACTTTCGATACTCTCTACCAGAGATAACGCCGCCGCTCTTTCCTCTATAGAGAAACTGTCATCTGCTTTTTTTAGAAACACTTGCATAAACATCAGAAAACTCATCCTTATTCTATTCTGTGGCTCAAAATGATCCCTACTCGACATCCATTTTCTGTTTTTTTCCACGTATTTCTTCAGCACCTCAAATACGTGCTGATACTTAATATCTGATGGATCCAACTCTGAAAAAACAAAAAGTACATTTCCAAACTGTGTGCCACCTGAAAAATAAGCTGGACTTTCTGCATCCTGTTCTAATTTTGAAATGGTACTATCAAATATTTCTTTGGCATTTTCCCGTTTATCATCCGGATTCAAAAAATACAAGACTTCCCGATATTTTTTTACATTCTCTTTTAAAATTTGTAAAAGTTGTTTCTTATCTTCTTCTTGTAATTCTACTATTTGATATAAAATAATCCATCTACTACAAGCATACTCTTTCTGTTCTGGGTCTTCCAGTGACATCACACGTTTAATCTCATGCATCACCTTATCATATAACTTTTCTGGCAGCTTTATTTTTTTCTTTTTCGAAACACTAATCTGTTGTATCGGGTCCTCATAGCCAAGAACTCTATTCCTCTCAATAGGAAACAATAAAATCTTATCCACCCGCTCCATCTGCTCTGACTCTGTATAAGAACGCATTACGCCTTTTATAAGCTGATTCATTCCTTTAAACTTTTGGATGGCATTGCTGCAACAAATTTTCAAAGCCAATTCCAAAACAGAATCTAACTTGCTAACTGAGCATTTATAAACTAGTCTTGCCAGAAGCTGCGGGATCACTGCCGATGCATGCTCATAAATGGATGCTACAGAAAAAGAAAGACCCAGATTGATATTTTCGATTAGCTTGTCCAATATTCCTACATATTCATCCACAATCTTATCTACCTCTGTCTGCGTCATATTAGACAATTGCACCCTCCCATAAAACAAATCAAGATGTTTTGTGTCCTGGGCCATTATAGTCTGCATGAGACACCAATGAGGATAATAAAATACCAGCCTTGTAATAGTCCCTTCCAGCCCTTTCGTATTCGTTACATTTCCTAAGCGCAATGGATGTCCACTCTGCTCCATAAAACGTAAATATTCCATTGCATAAAACAGCTTAGTGTTATCAGTTCCCCAATGAGTTGTTCGTGTTATAGAAAGATCAAAATTTATTTTTTCTTCATAATAGGCCTGATTCTTATCTAAAGAATTCAAAGCCAGACAATATTTATCATTTTCATCCCACCAAGAAAAATAGCTTTGACAGGTACATTCTTCCACTTGCTCGAAAGAAAAATTTCTCTGTCTGATAAAATTAATCAAAGATACGCAACATTCTTCTATAGATGATAGATACTCCACTTTTTCAGAACGCATAAAACTCTTTCTTAAAGAAATAAGATTATCCATAAGAAGATTCTCCGCTTTGGAAACCTCGCCAATAATAGCGTACATACTTCCCTTTATCAACGGCCAATACAAGTCTCCTTTTGATAAATCCCACCGTTCAAGATTGGTCGACAAATTTTTAAACTCAAACCGGTACAATGCCTTCCACCATTCGCAGGCAAAGAGGAATTGTTTTTCTTCATAATTAAGGCTTTCCTTCTGAAGCAATCCCAGACATTCTTCGTATTTCTCCCACTGTGCCTGCTCCCTAAAAGCACGTAACAATTGAAGCAGTATACTCTGGATTTTTTCATTATCTTTATCCGAATACTGGTCCATCTCTGAAAGAATCTTCCAGAACTCTTCTGCAATTTGAGGTAAAATTGGCCGATCTGCAATGTCCAGAAACTTCGTATATTCATACATATAAGCAACTTTTTCCTGCCAAGATGCTTTTTCTAACACGTCCATTCCATCCAATTCATAAAGCACATAGGAAACTCTATTTTTCATCTTCCATGGCAATACAATCCATCCAGGATAAGTTCCATTCAGCGTCTGAAGAAGTGATATTCTTCCTGCGATTGTCTCCTGCCATTTTTGCGGAAGTTTGTTTACACTAAACCAAATATCCTCAGCTTCTTTATTTGCAACCTTTGTATGCAGTGCTTCGACAAATGCAGCAATTCTTCCGGCAACATCTTTATCTCCCCAAATTGTTGTCAAATCAACCACAACAATATTCTGTTCAAATAATAGTTTAGCTTTTGCCTCAAGAATCGGAGTAACAGAAATCATATATATCTTTTGGGAGCTGCTTTTACCCAAGTTATCATGTATCCAGCCGATCCATTTAAGAAAATTGGGATCTTCACAGGAAAATCCAACCATACAGAACACATTTTCCAACAAGGACTGCTGTACTGTATTTACTAATGGAGCGAATCGTACAGGATATGTCCTATAATCTTCCTCTGTAATAATAAAAGGGCGATGAGAAGGGAACGAACCATGCAGTTTAATTATCCTTGGCACATTGTTGCTGTTTACCAAATCCTCCTGAGAAGCAACAACATGATAACGTCTTGAAGTAACTGTATCCGCCGCTCTTTCTAATAAAGTATCATAATTGGTAGTAAATACATCCGCCCATGGCAAATCCATCAGATTCGTATATAACTCTGTCGGAGCATATTCCAAATCTGGAGCTGCCTCTTTCAAAATACTATCCAGTCTAGGCCTTCCTGAAATTGTCTCCACTTCCTGGGCTAACCGCAGAGAACTACAATATTCTTTTCCCGGGCCGCCATCTTCTCCATATAAAGAAGAATAGAACAAATCAGACAACTCTTTCCAATCCAGGAATCTTTTGTTTGTAGCAGTAATCTTTTTTGCGTTTTTTGAAAATCCTGCACCTACCATTAGCGCCGCATGTCCTTGAACTAATGCTTCCGAAATGTCTCTAATATATGTATTAATCATACTTTATTCCTTTCCTTCCCGCTTGTCTACTATACCGCTTGTCGATTGTGCTGCTAATTATCTTATCATTTTTTGATATATATTCCGTTGTACTAAATCAAATCGTATCTTCATTTTTTAACAATACACTTTTATTTAATCTTATCAAATCACTTTGCTTTTCGCTATCCCTTATTTCCTTTCACATCTCCCTAGGTTATTTTACTACACCATTTACTACACCATTTCCGCAAAAAACTACACCATTTGACGCTCCCAGACAAAAAGTCAGAACCCGAAAAAACCTTGTAAAATAAGGCTTTACGGGCTCTGACACCACAGGACAAAACCACC
>ERZ894229.793-NODE-793-length-20625-cov-8.6244_pt1 | contig 20625 bp, 15 predicted proteins | sample MGYA00380295_ERZ894229 | MGnify/ENA primary metagenome ERZ894229 (study PRJEB32331, sample SAMN06328479) | human gut metagenome | biome: human gut microbiome; feature: stool | host: Homo sapiens | collected 2014-09-17 ... | reverse complement strand
GAAAAATATTCATTAAAAAATATTGAATATTTACAGCCACTTGAAGTAAAAAGATCAGATAAAAAATATTTGATGAAACGTACTTTAGAAAAAGAATGGAATATTGGTAAGAAGAGGATACTTGTTGCTGGTTGTGGATCAATAGGAGGTCATCTTATTTATCAATTGGCAAAAGCAGGATATGAAGATATAACTATTGTGGATGACGATATTTTAACAGAAGAAAATGTTTTTAGGCATATTCTTGGTATGGAATATGTGTCTAGTTATAAATGCGTGGCATTAGAAAAATATATACGAAAAAATATTCCAGAAGTTTCAATTAAATCACTTGTTGAAAAATTTGAAGATGCTGTTATAGAGGGAGACTTAGAATTAAATAATTATGATTTAATTATTTCCGCAATAGGAAATCACAATATTAATAGATGGATAAATTCTTTTATAATGGGACATAAAATTAATACGCCTGTTATTTATGCATGGAATGAAGTGTACGGCATAGGTAATCATATAGCGTATTTTAACTATAATAACGAGGCTTGTTATGAGTGCCTTTTTGGAAGAAATGAAGAAAATGGAGAACTATACGATAAATCTGCATACTGTGCCCCTGGACAAAAAATCGCACAAAACATAGGAGGATGTGGGAAAAATTATATTCCTTACGGAGATGTAATTTCAATAAAAACGGTTTTGATATGTTTAGATGTAGTTGATGCAGTTTTTGAACACAAGATAGAAGAAAATTTGTTGGTATCATTAAAAGGTGATAGTCATTACTTTAAAAAGAATGGCTTAAAACTCTCAAATCGTTATTATGGACAAACAGAAAACATAAAAAAGCTTATGGGAAGTCAATTTGTAAATAAAAAATGCGGTGTATGTAATGGTAGTGATAGAAAGGAATAATAAGAAAATAAAAATCTGTAATCAAATATTGGAAACAATGTATAGATATATTCAGCTTGAACTTTCTGATTGTGAAGCAGGAGGAATCATAGTTGGAAGAGAAAACAGTGGAAATGACAATGTAGTACTTGAATACAGTACAAAGCCCATGAAAAATGATATACGAAAACGAACAAAATATCTGCGAAAAGACTTAGGGCATGTAGAGTACTATAAGAAACTTTATAATGAAAATAATGGAATATATGCATATTATGGAGAATGGCATACACATCCAGAAGACAAACCATATTATTCATCGTTGGATTTGACTAATTGGAAAAAGATTGCAAAAGAAGATTCTAAAAATGTTCAGTATCATATTATTGCAGGGAAAAAATATTTTACAATGTGGAAAATGAAAAAAGGGTACTTAATGCCTGATAAAATATGTGAGGTTAAGTGGGATGAAATATTTTTTTAAAAAAATAATAGTTAATATCAGACCAATTGTACAAATAGTATTCTTAATATCAACAATAGTTTTACCAAGTTTATTAAATATTTCGGATAAAGTGATAGAAGAACCACAACTCAAAGCATCACAGGAATTGTTTGACTATTTTTTTTATTTTATGTGGTTGGGAGGAGATATAGCAATTGGAATTTTATTTTTTTTAATAGCCTTTTTTAAGATACGAAAAATGAATAAGGATTGTAACTTTAATAAGGGAAATTTGTACAAAGATTATCCATATGTTTGGTATTATATAGGTGCAAAAATTTTAGGGTATTCAGAATGTAGTCTTATTTTAGTACCAATATATATGCAATTTAAACTTGTTATGCGAGATACATTTAATAAGTATTATTGTGGAACTTTTCAAAAAAAAGAGGACGACATCATTTCAATACATAGAAGGAATATGTCAAATATATCGAATGAAATCAATCTAATCATTGCTGATACATATCCATTGGAAGTAAAGCAGATACCAGTATCTAAAAGAACAAATCCAACAATTTTAATAACAAGGGACAATACTACTGATCATAATCGATATGATAGTCCGAAATTAGTGCAGGCAGTTGTTAATGAAGTTAGAAATTTACCAACTCATCTTAAAAAGATAAATGTGTTTGCAACTACTAATCCACATAATACAATGAAAATTGTCAGCGATGCATTTAAGTTGGGGAATAGAGGAAATGTAGATAAAGTAGTTGTTTTCCAACAGAGTCAAACGGGGAGTCCAAGAATTTTTGGAGAAAGGGGGAAAATTGTTTTTAGAAAATGAAAAAGGTATTGGTATTTGAGTATAAATTTAAGCATGACAATAGATGATAAAATGACGATGCTTTAAGTAAATTATGCTATTAGAATTGTATATATAAAATAAAGCCATTAAGATTGAATGAAACAAATTGAATAAAACAAAAGGAAGAATACTATAAATAAGAAATAATCAAGAGAGGATAGGTTTCATATTATAAATGAGTCGCAGTTTGGAGAAAGGTTACCCAATTGTATCACTAAATATAACCTAAAAATACACTAATCGCAACAAACCGTTGTCTGAAAATTTATGTTTTCGGACAGCGGTTTTTTATATATAGAAAGAAAATAAACCCATAGTGAGCCGCGAAGTGCGGCAGAAAGAGAGGTCCGTATGGAATTTTTTGGACAGGCAATCGAAACATTGAAAGTGCTGGTCATTGCACTGGGAGCTGGACTTGGCGTTTGGGGGATTATCAATCTCCTCGAAGGCTATGGTGCCGATAACCCAGGTGCAAATGCTCATGTGCCATAAAGTAACACGCAAGAATTTATAGACAGCAGCCCACAATTCCAATTATTAACCATAGGTTAATTTTGTAAACTCAATTTTTAATATTTGCTCCATTGTTCCGTGAAATTATCTCTGCTATTATGATTTACAGAAGAACGGAGGTGCAATATGAAAATCAATGAAATCATCCGAGAAAAAAGGAAAGCCTTATCTCTCACACAAGAGCAAATTGCGGAGTATTTAGGCGTATCGACACCGGCAGTTAATAAATGGGAGAAAGGAGTTTCCCATAGTTAAGGATACCACACCACAAACCCACGCTTACACGACTTCAACCTTGTAACAGAATACTAATAATAGAAGCACCAGTGCCATCACCTATCGTGTAGCACTGGTGTTTTGCTTTTGCAATAAGTGGGTGCTATTTTGAAATAAATAATTTTGGGCAAAAAACAATGCGTTCACATAATTTTTCTCGCTTTTGGCATTGAAATATGCTATAATAAAATCGTATTTTGCAACTATGTGGTATTGAAGAAGAGGTGCAAAAAATGGCAGTATCCTATAAGAAGCTATTCAAGATTCTCATTGACCGAGATATGAAGAAGAAAGAGTTCCGTGATTTCGTCGGCATCAGCTATTCTACAATGAGCAAACTGGAAAAAGGCGAGAATACGACTGTTGAAGTGCTAGAAAAAATATGCCTCAAGCTCGGCTGCGGAATCAATGACATTATGGAGATTCTTCCTGACGATCCCGAAAATGGAATAGAAAACGATGTAGAGTAGTGCTAAGGAGGAACAATCGGCAGAATGGAAAGAAAAGAATACAGCGCGGGCGCAGTGAAGCTGTCCTTCTGGTTTGTAGAGTTCCGTAAGGTTGTAGAGCTTCTTAGCGAAGGAAAAAGCACCGATCAGATAAAGGACCTCGCAATGAACGAAAATCTATTTGCTGCTCCAACCGCTCTGCGATCCAATCAAATTTATCATACCGTTACAGGCCGCATTAAATCTCTGGACAGGAGCTTCATCCCTCTTTTCACGCGCAGCGACCTTGCTACGCAAAAGCTCTTTGCCCTGATTGCCGCTATGGCGTATGACACGCTTTTCTTTGATTTTGTCTACGAGGTGATCCGGGAAAAGATGATCCTCGGCACCTATGAGCTTGCGGACAGCGATGTGCGTGTTTTTTTCAAAGATAAGCAGCAGCAAAATGAAAAAGTGGCCGGATGGACGGACGCTACATTGGTACGGCTTGGCCGGTGCTATAAAACAATGCTGTACGAGGCCGGGATAATTGATAAAGCAAAAACGGCCAGAAAAATACTGCGCCCCATTTTAGATCCAGACTTAGTACACTGGCTGGAACAGAATGATATGGGTGCTTATGTTAAGGCGCTTGCGGGGGTAAGATGATGGATTTAACAGAACGACTGGATGCGATGGAGGCGGCGATCCGAAAGCCTTCCTTCCGTCAGAGCAGTGGAAAAGCCAACGAGGTCAACTATTGGATTTTTGACTATCCACCTGAAAAAGAACTGGAAGTCCGAGAGCGTATCGAATATATGAAGCATAAGAACTCGAAAGGGACGGACGGATTTGAGCTGGTTGTGTTTGACCTCTATGACATTATCATTGACTTCCTTGAGGGGAAGAACTTCATAGAAAAGTGCTGTGAATTTGAGAAAAAACGCGGCATACAAAGGATTGTCAAAGCAGTCAGCAACTCGATGAAAGTGAGCGAGGATGACAGCCTGATTGTGCAGTACATTCTTGACCACACCCCGGAGAATGCCATTGTCTTTCTAACCGGTGTTGGCAAGAGCTATCCGCTTCTCCGTTCGCATAATGTGCTGAACAATCTCCACCAGTCCTATCTACACGCACCAGTGGTGATGTTCTTTCCCGGCACATACAACGAACAGGAATTGATTCTCTTCAACGAAGTCAAAGACGATAATTATTACAGAGCCTTCCGGCTTGTGAAGTGATGGAGGTAGCGTAATGAAAATAAAGGATATGTTCGCCAAGAAGATTGACCGTGAAATTCAAGGCGTAATTATCGTAGGTCAGGGCGAGGACGCAAATGTCTCTCAGGAGCTTGAGGAATATGTCGTTACCCGCGAGCTTCAAAAGCACTTTGCCGATTTCTACTCGGCCTATAAAAAGGGGATTGTAGAAACAACACCAAAGATGGGCGTGTGGATTTCCGGCTTCTTTGGAAGCGGTAAATCGCACTTCCTGAAAATCCTGTCCTACCTTCTGGAAAACCGTCAGGTCGGGGACAGAAAGGCGATGGACTACTTTGTCGAGGATAAAAAGATCGTAGACCCAATGGTACTTGCCGACATGAAGCTGGCGGCTGACACCCCTACGGATGTAATCCTCTTCAACATCGACTCCAAGAGCGAAACAAACGGCAAGCAGAACAAAGATGCCATCGTCAATGTATTCCTCAAAGTCTTCAATCAGATGCAGGGCTTCTGCGGTTCCATCCCCCATGTTGCCGATCTGGAACGGAGGCTTTCCGAGGAAGGCCGCTACAATGAGTTTAAGGCTACTTTTGAGGAAGAATACGGCGACCCGTGGGAGGACTCCCGGCAAGACTTCGACTTCATCCAGGACAGCGTGGTAGATGCCCTTGTTTCGATGGATTTCATGAGCGAGGCAGCGGCAAGGAACTGGTGCGAAAAGGCGGTGGAGCCTTATACCATCAGCATCGAGGACTTCGCCAAGCGCGTCAAGAGCTATATCGAGCGCAAGGGGAACAACCACCATGTTGTATTTCTGGTGGATGAAATCGGGCAGTACATCGGCGATGATTCCAAGTTGATGCTCAATCTCCAAACCGTTACCGAGGAACTTGGTAAGGAGTGCATGGGCAAAGCTTGGGTCATCGTGACCAGCCAGCAGGACATCGACTCCATCACCAAGGTCAAGGGCAACGACTTCTCCAAAATTCAGGGTCGGTTTGATACCCGTCTCTCCCTCTCTTCTGCAAATGTGGATGCCGTTATCAAGAAGAGAATCCTTGAAAAGACGGAACCGGCTGCGCAGGCGCTCCGACTGCTTTATGAGCAGAAGGCAACGATTATCAAGAACCTGATTGTATTCAATGACACGGCAGAAAAGAAGCTGTATGCGAGCGCCGAAGACTTTGCCGAGGTCTACCCCTTTGTACCGTATCAGTTCAATCTGTTGTCCAGCGTACTGACTTCCATTCGTACCCACGGAGCTTCCGGCAAGCACCTTTCCGGTGGCGAGCGGTCCATGTTGGTGCTCTTCAAGGAGTCCGCTGTCAACGTCATGAATGAAGAGGCAGGGGTCATTGTACCCTTCCATCGCTTTTATGACGCACTGGAAAACTTTCTGGATCACAGCCATAGCGGGGTGATCATCCGGGCTTATGACAACAGCTACATCAACCCGGAGAAGAAGGACAAGGATGTCTTCGCTATCAATGTCCTCAAGACCCTCTTCATGGTCAAGTATGTGCTGGAAATTGAGGCGAATATCGACAACATCACCAGCCTGATGATTGAAAATATCGATGATGACCGGATTGAGTTGAAAGGCCGCGTGGAGGAAGCGCTGAAGGTCCTGATGTGGCAGATGCTGATTCAGAAAAACGGCAGCATCTATGTCTTCCTGACCGATGAGGAACAGGAAGTCAACAACGAGATCGAAAAGGAAAATGTCGAAACGCCGGAGATCATCACCAAGGTCGCGGAGATGATTTTTGAGGACATTTTCCCCGGCAAACGCTACACCTATCCTGTCTTCAATGGCCGCTATGCCTTTGGCTTCAATCAGTTTGTAGATGATCGTCCATACAAAGCAAATCAAAACTATGACATCGGCCTTCGTGTCCTGACACCGTGGTACGACGGCAGCACAGAAGATGGAACCCTTCGGATGATGTCCGGTCAAAGCAGAGAAGTCCTTGTTGTACTTCCGAATGATGCAGAGTTCCTGACGGAAATTCAATCCTATTTGAAAATTGAGGGGTTCCTTCGGAAAAACACCTCCACGCAGCTTGCCAAGTATGAGACGATCAAAGAGGCAAAGCGTGTGGAAATGCGGGAGCGCAATCAAAACGCAAAGCTCTACTTGACCGAAGCGCTGAAAGAAGCAACGATCTATGTAAACGGCGATGTTGTCCGTGTAAACGGCAAGGAAGTCATCAGCCGGATCAATGAAGCCATTGGCCGTTTGGTGCAGACGGTCTATCACAAGCTGTCCTACATCGACGCGCCGATGGGCGAGGCGGAGATCCGCAAGATGCTCCATCAGAGCAACCAGCTTTCTCTTGGGCTGGAAGGTGGCACAGAGAGCAATGCCCATGCACTGGATGATGTACAGGGCTTTATCGCCATGAATACGCGCAATCACATGAAAACTTCCATGAAAACGGTGAAGGACCGCTTCATGAAGGCTCCTTATGGCTTTGTGGAAGATGATGTGCATTGGCTGGTGGCGCGTCTGTTCAAGCGCGGCGATCTCGCTTTCACAGTCAATGGTGCTGCGGTCAGCCTGAATAACAAGAGCGAGGAAGAGATCATCGGCTTCATCACCAAAAAAGCGTTTGCGGAAAAGCTCCTGATGGAAGAGCGTGTCCGCGTCAGCGATAAGGACAAAAAGGCTGTCCGGGATGTGATGAAGGAGACCTTCCGCGCCACTACTTCGGCGGAGGACGAAGATGCCATCATGAAGAACTTCCAGCGCTATGCGCAAAACACGATTTATGAGATCGAGCGTCTGGAAGTCCATTACGAGCAGCATCATTATCCGGGCAAGCGTGTTCTGTCCGGTGGGAAGGCTCTGATGCAGTCTGTTGTTCAGATTCAGTCTGCTTTGGACTTCTTTACGACCGTTTCCAAGAAACGGGATGACTTCTTCGACTTCGCGGAAGATTACGAGCCGATCAAGACCTTCTTTAGCGGCGAACAATCTACCATCTTCGCTCGTGCGCTGGATATGCTTGCAATCTATGATGACAGCAAGACCTATATCGTCAACGCCGAGCTGGAAGATATAGTCGCACAGATGCGATCTATTACCCGGCAGGAAAAGCCCTATGCCAACATTCCGAAGCTGCCTGAGCTGCGTGAGCGGTTCATGTCCTGCTATGGCGAAATCTTGCAGCAGGAGTCCGCCCCTGTTCTCGATTCGATTGATCAGGCGTGGAAGCGCGTTTTAGAGGTACTTTCCACCAAGGACTACAACGACCAGAAGCGGACGGCTTACTATGAGAAGTTCCAGGAAATCCGGGATGGAGCTACCCACTGCAACAATGTCTCTACGCTGAGAAGCTTCGCAGATAAAGCAGATGCACTGAAACGACGGCTTCTTGATGAAATGGCTGATCTTGACTACAAGCGGGAAATTCAAAAGGCCGAAGAAGAAGCCCGCCGTCAGGCAGAGGAAGCCAAACAGAGCAGAAATCCTGCCCCGGAAGCAACCGTTGCCCCTGCGCCGGTGAAAATCCGCAAGACGAAAAATGTTTCCATCAAGATGATGACGGGAACGGCTTCTTGGCGTCTGGAAAGCAAGGAGGACATTGATCGCTACATGGACAGCCTTCGCAAGTCGCTGGAAGCGCAACTGGACGAAGATACGATTGTCAATGTGGAGTTTTAATGGGCAGTATTGGAGGTGCGTATGGGAAATATCACGCTGAGTTTTACTGTTCAAGGTGACAGCGAAGGATATGTCACCTTTGAATGCCCGTATTGCGGATCAGAATTTAAGCTGCAAGCAGGAGAAGTCCAAAGTGATGAAGAACCTGTTTTGGAACTGTTCTGCCCCTACTGCGGACTTGCAAAAGAGAAATCCGCATTCTGGTCAAAAGATGTTCGTGACAAAGCTCGAGCGTTGGCCGAGAACTATATGATTGAAGAGTTGAATAAAGCCTTTGGGAAAATGGCTCGTTCGATCAATCGTCAAAAGAGCATAATAAAAATGACATATAAGCCGTTGAAAAAAGTGTATGTCAAAGAGTTAAAAAATGCGGACACAGCGGAAACGGAGTTCCAATGCACTTGTTGCAATCGAAGGGTTAAAGCGTTGTACTGCGCCGGAGCTTCAAAGATATTTTGTCCTTACTGCGGGGTAGACTTATGAGTGAATACAGAGAATTAAGAACTATCAGCCTCGATTTTCGAAGAATATCCAGCAATCTTCTTTCAAGTGACGATGGAGATGCAGATGTGAATCTCCATCGGCTGATGGATTATATTGAGAAGACGCCATTTATCCATGACCGTGTTCATAGCGTTGTGGATCAAGTCGAATATGATTTTCAGGCTTGTTTTCCGACTCATTCCTCTGAATGGGCAAGCACGAGCATTCCAGTAGATGAAAATTGTCACATCAAAGCAATTTATGACTACATGAGGTACATCGTGGAGACCCCAAATACGAATGTTTTAGGACAAGCCATGCAATACCTATGGAAAAAGGGCGCAACTTACACGGATATTATTCAGCGTTTTTTGGAAAACACAGTAAAACCCTTGATAAATTTCATCAACGATGAAATTTCCAAGGAGATGATCCTCCTGGAAGATGAGAAGAAGGCTGCACCAATGACTCAAAACATCGGGACGGTCAATGGTCCGGTTATCCAGCAAGGCAGCGGTTCTATTACACTCAACACGAAAAACGGCGTATCAGCAACGGACTTAAACTCGCTCATCGAAAAGCTGATTTCGTCACTTCCTGCTATTACTGATACTGCCGCCGAAGAGATTGAAAGCGTTAAGGATGACTTGGAATCCTTGCAAGAACAAATCTATTCTTCTGCCCCGAAAAAGAGCCGGATGCAAAAGGCTTTGGCAGGAATAAAGAAATTTTCCAGTGAGGTTTTATCTAAAGCATCTGTTTCAATAGCAACAAGTGCCATCACCGGAGCAGACTGGACAACATTGATTCAGCAAGCCGAAATGTTCATCGACGGCTTAATGTAATAGGGAGAATCGCCATGAACAAAACAGCCATAAAAAACTTTGCAATCTGGGCGCGGAATAAGCTCATTGCGGATATTCAGTACCGCGCCGGATTGATGGGGATCACAGCGGACGGTATCAAAGACCCACTGCCGCAGTCTACCGGAACGATGGAGTTCTATGACATCGGGACTTCTGAGCCGTATGCCATCAACGGCGATGCGATCCCGCAGCGCAAGAAGCTGGTGGAAGTGATCCGTAAGAAAGAGAAAGACAGCAACTACGCTACTGCCTACAAGTATATCTTGGAAGAGGTTGCCTATACATGGTTTAACCGGCTGATCGCCATCCGCTTTATGGAGGTCAACGACTATCTTCCCTCCCACATCCGCGTTCTGTCCTCCGAGAGCGGCAAGATCGAGCCGGATTTGGTGACAACGCCCTTCGACGCGGAACTGGCGTTCACCTCTGCCGAGGAAGAGACTGTCCTGCGCCTGAAAACCGAGAACAAGCTGGACGAGCTGTTCAGGCTGCTGTTTATCAAGCAATGCAACGCTCTGAACGAGATCCTGCCAGCCCTGTTTGAAAAGACCAGCGACTATACCGAGCTGCTGCTGAACCTCTCCGTGGTGGATCAGGAAGGTGTCGTGTACCACCTCATCCACGACATTGCCGAGGACGATTTCAACATCGAAAAGGGCGGTCAGGTGGAGATCATCGGCTGGTTGTACCAGTATTACAATACCGAGCCGAAGAATGCCGCCTTTGCCAAGAACGGCAAAATCACAAAAGAGGAAATCCCAGCCGTCACCCAGCTTTTTACGCCAGACTGGATCGTCCGCTATATGGTCGAAAATAGCCTTGGACGCATCTTTATTGACAAACGGAAAGAACAGGGCGTTTACGCTGACGGTCGCGGCCTCGACGAAATGAGCTGGGATGAGGTTGAGGCAAAGCGCATCGCCAACGAAGAAGAAATCGCCGGGCAGATGGGCTGGAAGTATTATCTGCCAGAAGCCGCCCAGACGCAGGAAGTGCGCCAGCAGCTCGATAAAATCCAGAAGCAGAGCGAATACAAGGATGTCCGAGACATCAAGGTGATTGACCCCTGCATGGGCAGCGGGCATATCTTGGTGTACGCCTTCGATGTGCTGATGAAGATGTACGAAAACGACGGGTACAGCCAGCGTGACGCGGCGCAGTGCATCCTCGAACACAACCTGTTCGGCTTGGACATTGATGAACGGGCGGCGCAGCTTGCCTATTTTGCGGTCATGATGAAAGCTCGGCAGTATGACCGGCGCATCTTCTCTCGCGGCATCCAGCCCCATGTCTACGCGATTGCCGAGAGCAACGACATTGACACTTACACGCGGGACTACTTTGCGAACAACGACCCGAAGCTGAAAGCGGCGTTGGACAGCATCATCAACGACCTGCGTGATGCAAAGGAATATGGCTCCATCCTGACAGTGGCACCGGTGGACTTTGCTGCTCTGTATGCTCGCGTGGAGGAAGTGCAGAACGACATCAGCCTGCACCGGGAAGCCGCGCTTGCCACCATCCTGCCGCTGATCCTCGTGGCGGAGGTACTGGCACAGCAGTATGATGTGGTGGTGACAAACCCGCCGTATATGAGTTTGAAGGGTATGCCTAAGGCTCTATTTGAGTATGTCATGAAAAATCATTCTACTACAAAAAACGATATTTATTGTGTGTTCATCGAGAAATGCCTAAAGCAATATGCAAAGGCACATGGATATGTGGCAATGATTACACAGCAAGTATGGATGTTTACTTCTGGCTTTGAGAAATTTAGAAAAGATTTATTGGCAAATTACACAATAAATTCATTGATCCAACTTGGAACGAAAGCCTTTGAGGACATATCAGGTGAAGTCGTTCAAACTTGTACCTTTATCATCAAGTCTGATAGAATTGCCAAATCCAAGACCAACTTCTTTAGACTTGTTGATGAAAATTCTTCTTCAAGTAAAGAAAATGCTTTCCTTGCTCGTAAAGAGAGATATGAAGTGAGCTCGGAACAGTTTTCTGCTGTGCCAGGAGCTCCTATTTGTTATTGGCTCAGTGATAAAATCTTTAAGATATACCAGACATCCTTGTCAATTTCAGATGTCTCCAAAACGCGACAAGGTCTCAAGTCATCAGACGACAAAAGATTCATTCGCTTTTTCTATGAGGTATCGGTAACAAGGATCGCACAGCACATACACAGCACTACTCAAGCTGCGAGTTCATTGCAGAAATGGTTCTGGCTAAATAAAGGAGGCCAAATTAAATGGTTCGGTAACAATATATATGTGATAAATTGGGAGCACGATGGGAAAGAAATCAAGGATTATGCGGTAAAGGTGGCAGGTTCATTCAGCAAAAATATAACAGCAATAGATGCTTATTTCAAAGAATGTTTATCTTGGCCACAAATTTCACTTTCTCATCCATCATTCCGATATATTCCCAAAGGGTTTATTTTTGCATCTGCGGGCCCCTCTCTTTTTGTTAATGATCCAACGCAAAAATGGTATGTTTTGGGATTGCTCAATAGTTGTGTTACACAAACCCTTTTAGATGCCATAAATCCTACAATCAATTTTGGCGTGAGTGATATTCTAAAAATTCCATTCATTTTTGACAATCACCAGCAGGGGCTAATAGAGAAATTGGTGATTGAATGCGTAAAAATAGCAAAATACGATTACGATCAGAATGAAACTTCTTGGGAGTTTTTACGGCATCCACTTGTTCAAAGGGGCGATGATTGTAAAATTTCTGTTGCTTTTATTGAATGGACAGAGATATGCAATAATAACTTTTCTCAGCTAAAAAGCAATGAAGAAAACTTAAACGCAATTTTTGCAAATATATATGGCCTTACGGATGAACTTGTAACAAAAGTTAAAGATGAAGAAGTTTCTATCCACAAGGCTAATCTGGAGCATGACATCAAGAGTCTACTTTCCTACGCGGTAGGATGTATATTTGGGCGCTACTCGCTAGATGTAGACGGCCTTGCCTACGCTGGCGGGGACTGGGATGCTTCCAAGTACAAGACCTTCCTGCCGGATCAGGATGATGTCATTCCCATCACCGACGAAGAATATCTGGAGGACGACATCATCTCCCGCCTGTGCGATTGGCTGAAAGCTGCCTACGGCGCGGACACGCTGGAAGAAAATCTGGACTTCATCGCCGGGGCGCTGGGCGGCAAGGGCAACAGCAGCCGGGAGATCATCCGCAGCTACTTCCTCAAGGACTTTTTTAAGGATCACTGCAAGACCTACCAGAAGCGCCCGATTTACTGGCTGTTCGACAGTGGCAAGCAGAACGGCTTCAAGGCGCTGATCTACCTCCACCGCTACACGCCGGACACCATCGGCAACCTCCGGGTGGACTATCTCCACAAAATGCAGCGTGTCTACGAGTCCGAAATCAACCGGATGCAGGACATGATCGACCACAGCACCAACGCCCGCGAGGTAGCCGCTTCCACCAAGCGGAAAGAAAAGCTCCAAAAGCAGCTCAAAGAGTGCCGCGACTATGACGAGATGATCGCCCACCTCGCCCTGAGCCGCATCGAGCTGGACTTGGATGACGGTGTGAAGGTCAACTACGAAAAAATTCAAACCGCCAGCGACGGAAAGAAATACGTCGTTTTGGCGAAGATTTGAGGTGAATGACTTTGGGATGGTATGAAGCAATCAAAGATGGCATTGCTGTTGCACAACAAGCGGACAATGTTCCTCTTGTACGAGAATTGATTGATGCACAGAAGCAGATACTTGATCTGGTGGATGAGAATCACAAGCTCAAGGAACAAATCAAAGAAATGCAGACAACAGCAGATATTGCAGGAAAGATTGAACGACACGACGATGCATATATCACGCTTTCTGATGATCCTGATAAACGCATATACTGCTCGTGTTGCTGGGACACGAAAAGAATACTGGTGCAAGGGCAAAAAACGGGTGTGGGAACATATTGTTGCCCATCCTGCGGAACAAATGCGTATTATGACAAAGCGGCCTACGATAAACACCAGAAGGAAGCCATTGCCAGCATTGGGAACATGACTGCTCAAATAAATCGCCGCAGATATTGACATAAGACTCGGATGAAGGAGGTGGTCGAGATGACCGCAGAAGAGATTTTCGCCGGGGAATCCGAAAATGTGGAGTTCAAAAGCGAGATTCCAGCCAAGAGCGAAAAGTATATGAGGACGGTTGTGGCCTTTGCCAACGGCAAGGGCGGAAAGCTGGTCTTCGGCGTGGAGAACGGCACATGGGCCGTCACCGGCTTTTCCAAAGAGGAAGTCTTTCAGAAAATGGACGCGATTACCAACGCCATTTTCGATAGCTGCGAACCAAAGATCACCCCGAACATCGCGGTGCAGGAAATCGACGGGAAGGCAATTATCGTTGTTGAAATCATCCCCGGTATGCAGCGTCCCTACTATATCAAGAGCCAGGGCATCATGGAAGGCACCTACATCCGCGTGGCCGGAACAACCCGCCATGCGGAGCGGTATCGTGTGCAGGAACTCATCATGGAAGGGACAAACCGCTCCTTTGACCAGATGGAGCGGGAACAGACTGTTTCTGAGGAAGAGATTGCGGCCTTCTGCGAGAAGATGTACCAGCACGCCCTCAAGCTGGCCGAAACAGATACGGCACGGGAGCAGATTCAGAAAGTAGGCAAGAACCAGTTACTTTCATGGAAATTGCTGGTGGAGCACGACGGAGCTTACCATCCCACCAATGGGTATCTGCTGCTGAACGGCGATACGGCTGAGTTCCCGGATGCTGCCATCCAGTGCGCGGTATTCAAGGGGACTGTCCGGGATATTTTCATCACCCGCAAGGAATTTACCGGAGCGATCTACGAGCAGATTGAGGATGCCTACAACTTTGTTTTGCAGCACATCGACCTCGGTTCACGCATTGAAGGAATTGGAAGGCAGGATTATTATGAACTGCCCGTCAAAACAATCCGTGAGATGATCTCGAATGCAGTCTGCCATCGCAGCTACCTGACGCCGGGGAAAATCCAGGTGGCGCTCTTTGATGACCGGCTGGAGGTCACCTCCCCCGGTATGCTGGACAGCGAAATCACCATTGAAAAAATGAAGTCCGGCCTCTCGAAGATCCGCAACCGTGGCATTGCAGCCGCCTTTTCCTACATGAATATCGTGGAGGCGTGGGGCAGCGGAATCCCGAAAATGTTCCGGGAAGCAAAGGAATACGGCCTTCGTGAGCCGGAACTGATTGATATGGGCAGCGATTTCCGCATCAACCTGTATCGGAAAGACGCGGCTACCGATCAGAATGGTGTCATTGATCCCAAAGAGCGTGACACCGATGATACCAATGACACCAAAGTTGAACCCAATGATACCAATGAAGAAGCGATTCTGCGCATCCTCCGAACCAATCCGAAAGCGACGCAGAAGGATGTTGTAGAGATGCTGGGTGTTTCCCTCGCCACTGTGAAGCGGCTCATGAATAGCCTTCAAAAAGCTGGCAAGATCAAACGCAAAGGCTCCAACCGGAGCGGGTCTTGGGTAGTCATAGACCAGAAGGAGTAAAGCGGCATGGCAGAAATGAACATCAAACAAATCATAGACCGGCTGAATGCTGAGTTTACCGGCGATACCCGTAAACTCGTCTTTTGGTACGACGATAACGGCGAGTTTGTGGAGGATATGCAGAATGTAGAGCTTGATAATGCCAAGGTCTACTTCTTGCAGCCGGACAATCAGTTTGCCACCAAGCTCTTTCTGGAACGGCAGGACACTACCACAAACTATCTCATCTACGCCCCCTTCCCCAAGCCGGATGTGCGGGACAACCATCTGGAAGACACGCTGCTCTACTCCAAGCGCTTCTTTGCCGACCGCGCTTCGCTGCTCTCGGTGGATTTGGGCATTGACGAGAAATACAAGCCCATCATCGAAAAGCACATCAAGTTCTTTGCCAACAAAGAACGGACGCAGCGCTTCTATGACCTTGAGATAGAGAACTTCAACGAAGAGAACATCATCACGGGGCTTCTCTCTGCCATTTGCCGCACCCGTACTTGTTCCTTTGAAGAAGTGATCCGGGTCATGCTGACAGACAGCGAACTTACAGATAACAAGTTTCTGTCCGAGGTTGAGAAATACGGCCTACTGGATGATTTCTGGAAGCTCTGCGAGCAGCATTTCGGCTATACCGATGTCAAGCCGACACTGGAAAAACTGGTGGTGACCATGTTTGTCACCTACACAGCTAAATATATAGGAGGCGAGCTTCCGAAGCCGTGGAAGGTGTTCCTCTCCTATAAGGCCGGGAATATCATTGCCTTTATGGATAACCTGATGAACAATATCCTTTACCGTGGGCGCTATGATGAGCTTTCCGCTCATGTTGCCTCCGGCTTGAATGTCCAGAAGGCTTTCTCTGATTATTCGCCGGATGACTTAGTGAACTGCGATACCTTCCTTGCCATTGACCAGATCCTCATCAAGTGGATTGTGGAGCGCCTTTTAACCGAGGATGTGGGCGCAGCACTGGACGGTTTGACTATCCCTCAAATCTGCGAAAAGCGGAGCAAAATGCACTTCGGCGAGAAAACCGGGGGCTGCTATCAGATGCTTGACAGCGCCTATCAGATCATTCAGGCTGGGAATTACCGTTGCCCGGACAGTTTCAAAGAGATTCTGCGCCAGTATCAGGAGGAAGACTTCCGGCTGGACTATGAATATCGCCGGTTCTATTCCGCTTACGATCAGCTCGAAGAAACGGCAGCTTTCGAGCCGCTGCGCGATTTGGTGGAAAACATCTACACCAACGAGTATCTGGAAACGCTGCTTCCCAAATGGAATGCCGCCATTCAAGAGCCGGACTCGTTTATGGCGCTGCCCTTGCAGAGGGACTTCTATGCCCGCAATTTGAAGAATGCCAAGGAGCGCACGGTGGTCATTATCTCCGATGCCATGCGCTATGAGGTGAGCAAGGAACTGTTCCGCCGGATACAGGATGATCCCAAATGTACGGCAAAACTGGAAGTGCAGCTCGGTGTTCTGCCCTCCTACACCCGTCTCGGTATGGCGGCTTTGCTGCCGCACACGGAACTGACGATGACAGATGATTTCAAGGTGTTGGTGGATGGATTCCCCTGCGAAAATCTCGCCGAGCGGGAAGCAATTTTGCAGAAATACAGCAGTGACAGCGCATGTGTCCAGTTTGACAGTATCAAATCGCTCAAGATTGCCGATCTCCGCAGCATCTTCACCGGCAAACAGGTGGTTTATGTGTACCACAACCAGATCGATGCCCGCGGGGACAAACCCAATACCGAGGACGAAGTTTTCGTTGCCTGTCAGGAAGCGATTACGGAAATCATCGACCTGATTCGGCGCATCTCCACCAGCGCGAATACATACCGGTTTATCGTAACGGCTGATCATGGCTTCCTCTACAAACGGGATAAAATCTCAGAGAGCGATAAGATCGAGGGGATAAAAAGCAAGACCTCCTTTATCAACCGGCGTTTTGTGGTTTCACCGGAACCAGTTGCCGGAGATGGCATTGCCAGCATGGAAATGGGAAAAATCCTCCGCAGCTCCGATACCAAATGGGTGTCTTACCCGATCAGCGACGATGTGTTCAAAGTGACTGGCGGCGGGCAAAACTATGTGCATGGCGGTTCCTCCCCACAGGAAATGCTGGTGCCTGTGCTTGATCTCAAGATGGAACGAGGCCACATGGATACTCGAAACGCGAGTCTTGCCCTTGTGAGCATGGTGCGGAAAATCACTAACAAGATCACCGTACTGGATTTCATCCAATCTGAGCCGGTCAGCGATGTAGTCAAAGCGGCTACTTATCGTCTGTTCTTCGTCTCTGATGACAACGAACGGATTTCCAACGAGAATAGCTGTATTGCTGACAGCCGTGATCAGAATGCGTCTAAGCGTATCTTCCGCATGAAATTCCAGTTCAAAGACAAAAAGTACGACAAGGACAAGCAGTATTTCTTCGTGATATACGATGATGCAACAGGGCTTGAGGTGTTCCGGCATCCTGTCATCATGGACATGGCCTTTGCCGATGACTACGGCTTTGGCTTTTAAGGGAATACCGGTGTGACAGGAGGCGATTGGAGTGGTTGATATGACAGAAAACGAGGACAAAAGAGCTGTCATCAAATCAAAACTGCGTCAGTATTTTGATGGAAAGATTGTACGCAAGGATTTGACCAAGAAAATCAAGGAAGGGGCAAATGTTCCGGTCTATGTCCTTGAATTTCTTCTGGGACAGTATTGCAGCTCTGATGATCCGGAGATTATTGAGGAAGGCGTAGAGAGCGTAAAGCGCATTCTCGCGGATAACTTCGTCCGCCCAGATGAGGCGCAGAAGATTCTCTCTGTCCTGCGGCAGCGGGGCAGCTATACTGTGATTGATAAAATCACGGTGAGCCTGAATATCAAACGGGATTTCTATGAGGCGGAGTTCTCCAACCTCGGGCTGAAGAACATCCCCATAGACGAGGAATATCCCGCCAAATTTGACCGGCTGCTTTGCGGCGGTATCTGGTGCATCGTGCAACTGGACTATGAGTATATGGAGGAAGACAGGAACGGAACGCCGATCAGCATCCGAAAGCTCAACCCCATCCAGATGCCCCATGTGGATATTGAAGAGCTGAAACAGGGGCGGAAAGCATTTACGCAGGACGAATGGATGGATGTGCTGCTGCGCTCCATCGGTATGGAACCGGACTCCTTGACTTACCGCGAGAAATGGCTGCTTCTGATCCGTATGATCCCGCTTGTAGAAAATAACTTCAACCTCTGTGAGTTGGGGCCGCGCAGCACTGGCAAATCCCATCTTTACAAAGAAATTTCACCGAACAGTATTCTTGTTTCCGGTGGTCAGACAACGGTTGCCAATCTGTTTTATAACATGGGACGCAAAACGGTTGGTCTTGTCGGATTATGGGACTGTGTTGCTTTTGACGAGGTTGCCGGTATCAAGTTCAAAGATAAAGACGGCATCCAAATCATGAAAGACTACATGGCCTCCGGCTCCTTTGCCCGAGGCAAAGAGGAAAAGGCCGCGACTGCCTCGATGGTATTCGTTGGAAATATCAATCAGAGCGTGGATGTGCTGCTCAAGACATCCAGCCTTTTTGACCCCTTCCCGCCTGAAATGGGTACGGATACGGCTTTCCTTGACCGGATTCACTGCTATCTTCCCGGTTGGGAAATCCCGAAGTTCCGCCCGGAGCATTTCACAGATGACTATGGGTTTATCACGGATTATCTGGCGGAGTTTATCCGGGAGCTGCGCAAGGAGCAGTATGGGGATGCGCTGGATAAATATTTCCGTCTAGGCTCCAACCTCAACCAGCGTGACACCATTGCTGTTCGGAAGATGGTCGGAGGCCTCTTGAAGCTGCTCTACCCTGACGGCGAGTTTACGAAAGAACAACTGGAAGAGATTTTGAAGCTTGCATTGGAGATGCGCCGCCGTGTCAAGGAGCAGCTGAAAAAGTTGGGCGGCATGGAGTTCTATGATGTGAATTTTTCATACATCGACAAAGACAACTTTGAAGAATACTATGTTTCCGTACCGGAGCAGGGCGGTGGCAAGCTGATCCCCGAAGGAATGTGCAATCCCGGCCAGGTCTATACTGTTTCGCAGGGGAAGTCTGGCATGATTGGTGTGTTTCGGTTGGAATCACAGATGCTTCCTGGTAACGGTAAATTCGAGCGAACAGGACTTGGCTCAGAACGCGAAGCGAGAGAAGCGACAAATACCGCCTTCAACTTCCTGAAAGCCAATGCAGGGCGCATCAGCGGAGCAATCAGCACCACGACAAAGGACTACATCGTCAACTATCAGGATATGCAGGGAATTGGTATGACGAACAAGCTTGCTCTCCCGACACTGATTGCACTGGCATCCGTCGCACTGAATAAGCCTATGGTCAGCAGTCTAGCCGTGTTGGGAGAAATCAGCATCGCCGGTACAATGATCAAAGTGGATGAGCTTGCAAATTCCCTTCAAGTATGCCTTGACAGCGGTGCGAAAAAAGTGCTTTTGCCGATCACGTCTGCCGCTGATCTCGGGACAGTGCCGTCAGAATTGATAGGATGCTTTAACCTTATTTTCTATCAGAGTGCAGAAGATGCAGTGTACAAGGCTTTAGGTGTAGAATGACGACGAACTTACTCAAATAAAATAGAAAAATGCTTTTAACAAGAAACGGGGAGAATAGATTCCTTTACCTGAAGATTCCCATTTTTCAAAATAAGAGTAATTATATTTTTTGCAAATTTCTTGCTTACCATCGTATCCCACTCTGCCAAGCGGATAATCTCCGCTGTTCCAGCCTCAAAATCAAACGAAATCTCACCCCATTCGCCGTCGTTGTCCACCTGATATAGGTAGGCAGCGGCGGCGATTTTCTTTTTGCGTTTGGTCTGGGACTTGCGTTTCAGTCGGATCATATGAAGCACTCCGGCTTCTGTCAGCAGACAGGCCAAATGATCCACGGCTTTACGGTAGGCCCGTTCTGCACCACTGGCCGTGCTGCCCTCAAAGAGGACTGCCAGTTCTTCAAAGGTCAACCGGGTGCTGATGGGACTGACCCGCCCACAGGTCATACAGATGGCGTTTCTCTTTTCCAAAAGGGTCTGTTCCCGGTAATTCAGCTTTTCAAACGCTTCTCGGACAGCTTCAGCCCGGATACCGTTCCATAGAATCTCCGCATAGTCCCAATGGTCATCCCAGCTGACATCCTCGCCGGTTTCTTCGCTGTCCTCATCCTGAATGGTCTGATAAAACGGAACACGGCTTCGATTTTGCTTGGCCAATGCTAAAAACTTTGCTGCGGTTTCCTCGGTACAACCGTTTTTCTGGGCATATTTCTGGATTGCCGCCTGTTCAGACTGACCGGATTGATTATAGAGCCAAGCAATCCCACGCACAG
>ERZ894229.791-NODE-791-length-20662-cov-13.8151_pt1 | contig 20662 bp, 14 predicted proteins | sample MGYA00380295_ERZ894229 | MGnify/ENA primary metagenome ERZ894229 (study PRJEB32331, sample SAMN06328479) | human gut metagenome | biome: human gut microbiome; feature: stool | host: Homo sapiens | collected 2014-09-17 ... | reverse complement strand
CCTTTACCGATATGTTCATTATACATCAAACGTTGCGGTATGTAATTATCAGGAGCTTATCGGCTGCGATGTTTCATTTATGGTGGTGCTGATCAGCGAAAGGCATGGAGGTTTGTTTTACAAAGAACGGCGGATAATAATTAGGATAAAAATCTGTTGTAAATTGGGTGGTTTCCAGCTCAACCCGAATTGTTATATACTTTTTATCGCAATTCAAAATAAAATCCGTCTTCCACAGACCATGCTCATCCTCTTTCTGGAAGCGTGATGCTACTACTTCTTTTGGTGATAATTCATCGATTATTAGTTTCTTATCATCATCCTCCCAACTTGTCGAAAAGGATTCGCCGTCCCACTCCAGTGAATCAAATTTATCGTATTTGCTTCCTTGGTTCCACTTTATAACCATCTCAACAAATGTTTTTTTGTCAAAACTTTCTTTTATCGGAAACTTTGTTGAATATGTAATCATCTCTTCACCGCCCCTATTATTTTATCGACTTACAGCAGGCTTCTATAGCTGCCTCCTTCGTCTCTGTTCCAAGCAAATATCCATGCACGTGGCAAAAAGTAAGGCCAGGAATACCAGTAATCTCACTTAACTTATCTCGTTCACCCCTCCATTCTTCCGGGAAAGGTCTTTTACATTCCTGTGAATCTATTGCCTTCGGAATAGCCTGAGCATTGTATCCACCTCTTGGTGATGGATATATAACATAAACCGCATTAGACGGAATCAGTATTGCTTTCCATGGCATTCCTTTTGGGAGCACCACAATACCGTTTTGTTGCTGAGACAAACATTTTCTCACTGTCTGCTCTGCATGTTCAGTGCTATGCATGCTCTTGATCTCATTCTCAAGAATAAACTTTGCCATATCCACAGCGCGGAAAAAACATTCATCAGAATCAACATCTTCGTCCCATTTAGGGTTGGCCTGTGTTATGGCTCGGCATAGCATATTGTTTCCGCCATTGTTGTCTTGTTGATCCAACGGCTGAATGAAAGATTCGTCAAATACTGCTGCTTCCTTCTGACTTACAAGCAGGCTTCCGTATTCCTTCCAAAGAAGGCCAAATGAAGCATACTGGACACCATTATCTCGAAATTGTCTTCTTGATCCATGATGATCAAACCGACCATCGCCAAGATCAAATACAAGTCCAGAATAGCCCTCCGGTACAGAATTCTTCCTCTCGATATTTATTTGTGGATTCAGAATTTTCAACAGCGCTGCAGAAAAAACATCGTCTGTATGAAACCTTCCGTTATGGGTTATTGCTTCATTTGGTATCTTCATTCATTAATCGTCCTCATCTACACCTACTACCTCTATTGAGGCTGCCTTTTTATCACCATTCAAGTACAAATCAAGCGCATATGATAAATCGCTCATTTTCGAAAGGCTTTCAGGTTTGTTTAACTTAAATCTTATTGCCGGATTGATAGGGCTCTCTCTGCTCATATAATCATCCAACGCACGTATTTCTCTTGCTAGTTTTTTTGAATCATCACTTCCCACTGCCAACAGGTTGAATCCATCAGCTCTGTCAGGATTCCTCAGTCGAAGAAAACTAAGCAGCGCAACCATATATGAAACATACATTTTTATTACTTTGCGATCTGGAGTATATGAATCACCTTGTTTCTCACAGCGATTAAGCATACGTCTTATTCCGTTTATTGTATAATTTGTAATATCGTGCATGAATGACGGATCCACGTCATAAAACGCATAAACAAGATCAGAGTCAAAGCAGCACATTCTGCCCAATTCTCTCACCAAAGAATACATCCGTACACTATATGTATCTTGGTCAGCAGAATTTCGAATCTCATCAATAATAACCCCTATTGCCGCCTTGTTTGTACCATTTCTAAGCAGCATATCAATCATTGCTTTCATTCGTGACTTATCATTAAAGCCTTCATAGCGTTTTACAAAACTATCTTGTATAACCTGCGGCGTATACCGTCCAATCGAGAACATAACCTGCAAACAATCACCGATAAAATAGCTCATTTGTTCTCCGGCGTTATCATTATCAATAAAGAAGCTTTCATCAATATCCTGATGCTTAAAAATTCCTGCGATCTGTCCAATATATTTATATAAAGGCTGATCGACAAACCATTGTATGAAATCTCTTGCTTCAGGCAAGTCACTTAATACAATATTCCTAAGCTTAAAGATGTTCCTATTCAAGAACTGATCTGTCTGCTTAATAGGATATGACTTATCATTATAACTGACATAATTTACCATATGTTTCTCTATGCTCGACTGAATCTTACTGAAGCTGTCTTTAGCTTCAGCAATTGCTAGAAGCACAATATCATCTGGTAAACGATTAGTCTCAGGTGGCCAAATGTTTAAAACATTTGACTTTCTGTCAGTATTGGCCCATTCAACGACAATCTCCTTGAATGCTGTTTCCCGCCTATTTACAGGTTTTAAAGTCAACTCGTAGCTGTTATCATATCCATATTTGTACCTTACAGATAAAGCCACTTCAACATCATGGTCAAGCGGAAAACTTTTATCTGTTATATAGGCATCTATCATTGTAGACTTACGGCTTATATCCTGCTTCACAAGCGGAAAACTAAACTCTTTTTCATTTGCCTTAAGTAGTAATCGTTCTTCAATGATATGCTCGTTGTCATCGCCCATAACATCAAACGAGACATCATTACCAATCAACTCAAGTTCAGCATAATCTCCGTCTTTTATAACCTCAAGACTCAAATGTGGCAAGTATTCTGTCCAGGTAGGAAGATGTCTGTTAAGACGTTCCTTATAAATCAATGCCCCCTTTAAGATTTCATCACTGGAACTTTGATAAAGGGACAGATACTCTTGCTCATCCTCATCGAAAACCATGTACAGGTCGTTCTCACGCTTTAGCTGATATAAAACATTTATCAGGATATCCGACAGAAAGATTATATGATTTGGCTTCTTGCTTGAATCAAATCTTCCATGTACTCTTGTCCAGAATTTTTTTATTTTATTCAACCACTTGTCGATACATTCACTGACAAGTTCTTCATCATAGGTAATTTGATAGACTATCGTCTTGCCATCACTCTCAACAAACTGATTTGCATAACTATCTCTAAGCATTAACGCTTTAATGCTACCAGACCTGACAAACTGTGTCACCACATCTTTTGGAATACTAAAACCGTTTTTTTTCGCATACATAACCACATAATCTCGGCAAAATGCGTCTTCTGTAATATCATCGCCTTCCTCAATCTGTGGAAATGGTGGAAAATGATTACAAACATAACCATGAACTGCTTCTTCGCTATGAATCGTCATCATTCCAGCTGTAGCTGTGTCCCCTACGAAATCCAGGTACGCAAAGATGCTGTCCTCATCAAAAGAGTATTCTGGATTGTTGAGCCAATAAGTTAATGCCGCAACACTACGCCACACCGGAAATGTCCTTGAAAACCAGGATCTAACACACTGCTTCAGATTTTTCTGCAGAATCTCTTCCAGCGCATCAGGAACCAAATAAAAGAAATAATCATCTCTGTTAAGAATCACCTTATTATGTATATCTTCTAAGGCCATTCTTAACCCTTCATTATTCTGTTTAAAAACAGCATCATCTATTGTTGTTGTCTCATCAGCCTTATAATGAATTCCTCTGCTGCCACTTGGAAAAACACTAATATTACCATTTTCGTCCAGATATGAAACAGCATACTTTGATCCAAATGATGGAATAACAGTTCCCTCTGGATCCTCTATACCCAATAAATCCCCATTCGCAACAATATCAAAAGCTACTGAACCCTCTATGTGTTCAGCTTCCTTCTGTCTTTTCTCTTTATCAATATCAGCAAACGGAAACACTTTATTTACCAAGAATGAGCAAATTGACCGAATGCCTGAAAGATCTGCGAACAATTGTATATCCGCCTTATTGGCGTCTTCTACGGTGATATTGATTGGGATTCCATGTTTGGCCTCAAGGTTATTGTTATCTGTACACTCCGTAAATGTAAGCGTCAGATGCATTTCCGCCTCCGATTGATTGATTCCATCAAGCGGCGCATCATACATGGTAAGAGATATTGTGTTGCCGCTGCATCCCAACTCTATTACATAAGGAATCTGCCAGTGATAGCCTATTACATAGGCATTTTTCAAGTCACCAAGTCCCTCTAGCTTTATTCTGTTCTCGACAGCATAAACATCTTCATATGACAATATTTCTGCATTGAAAGCCAAGAAGACTGCTTTAACATACATTTGTAAAGCATTTTCCCATTGAGCCGCAAGTTTCTTGTCATATTTAGCCATGTCTAAATAAGCCCTCCAGATTACCGAATAATTCTTATCTGAGAGAAGGGCATTATTGGCCTGATTATGATTTTTAGGATTAACATCTGCCAGAGGAGAGTTTCGCAACAGCTTTTTAATTCTAAGCAGCTGGGTCATCTGCGCACTATTAATATCATCATATCCTCCCACATTAATACCATAATTTATACGATCAGAAACACGACGCATAATCTGATGGTATAACATCATATATACCTGGTTTTCTCTAATATCGTAGCTATACTCATTAACCTGAGTAAGCATCTTATTCTTTCCTGCTAACTTTTCCTTTATTGTTTTACCTGGTTGCCGTCCCAGCCAGTTCATTGTTTTGGATCCAGTATTCTTAACTCTCTGAGGCATAACCATTTTATCTACTTTTACAATGTTGTGTCTCGGATTTGTAATAATCGTCTGCATCTGATCTCCGCAATAAGAAACCATTTGCATCAGATCATCATACGGCAATGGGCGCTCTGCTTCTGATTCAAGCAGAGGTGCCACATGTTTAGTTGCATCAATCCAAAATTCTGAAAGGAATGCGTTATTCACCGGATCTCTTAAACTGGCACAATTACATACACTTTCTGCAGTCTGAAGCATGATCCACCATGCACCTTCTTTAGAAGGTGCATCGCTTGCAGCCAGCTGTTCAATTAGTCTGATTTCGCTGAGCTCTGGTGCCATATATATCACTCCTCAATTTCCAGATATTTCGCACTACTCCAGATAAATGTCTCGTATGCATTCTTTTTTGCATGCTCGAAATCTGCCTGTAAGCCAGGGGCAAGACCATCTTTACCATTCGGTCCAAACAGCACACTTTCAATCCTATCAATACACTGAGTTTTTGTTTCACCATCAGTTTCAATACCACGAAGTTTAGGCATTACCTTATGCACTAATGCTTCCTCGAATGCCTCCTGCATTGCAAGATCACAGGCGGCTTCATCAAAAGGTTCTGTTTTAATAGCAGCAATTACCTTTGGATGGTTTGCCATATAATTTTCTATAGTCTGCCAAACTCTATGTCCAAGAGCTCTTCCGGCATATTCCATAGCCTCATTTACGTCTTCAAGCCCTTTTTTATATTTATCGATTCTTGAAACAAACTGTTCTTCTTTAATAACGTTTGCATCCAGCCATCTCTGCCAAACACTTTTCGGAAGCATCGATGCCGCCTCTACACTGTTAGCCTTGGCACGACTGACGAATTCCTTGGGTCTTGGGAAGCTAAGCAGATTTCCACGGTCCAAAACCTTGTCCGATAATGATTTTGTGGTCTCATCTTCGTTCATTGTTCCTACCCAAAGGATATTGTCATTAAGTTCAAGTGGATACTTCGGCATGCCGGCTCCAAGATCGATTTCAACATCAATCTCATCATCGCTGTTTCTTCTGCGTTCAAGTTTACTAAGCATATCACTGAAATATAATTCCACGTGAGCAAGATTCATCTCATCCAAAAGAACTATGAACATGGAATCAGAAAGATTAGATTCCTTTGCAACCTGCTTTGAAGCATGACTAAACTGAACCATCGCACGAATGAGCGTCGTTGCATTAAACCTATTATCAACAGAGTTAAAATAGCCAAACAACGACTGTGGACTATCCCAATCTGGCTGAACCGCCATAGACATAAAATATATTCCGCCAAATCGACAATAGTATTCAGGTAACAGTGATTTTCCGGTTCCGCTTACGCCTGCCAGCACTGTGATTGGAGACCAGTCTGCCGTTTTCAATGCTGTATGGAAGGAATAGAGTAATCTCTGATTAAACTTAATGCCAGCCTCAGCACAATTAGCACAAATCTTATCCAGCCACTTTGTTTCCGTCATCGAAAGAGCTGCCATTTCCCTTCTCGTAAAATACGGGGTCTCAATGGATTCCAGTCTTCCTGCCAATTCCTTGGGCTGTTCATAAAGGCTTCTGAAGCGATTAACTTCCTGCTCGTATTTTTCGATTGATGCCTGCAATGCTTCTCTACGCTTTTCTGCGATCAGACACTTTTCTCTTTCAGTCTCCAGCTGGCTTGTGGTAAGCATCCACTGTGCCTGCTGCCTTTCAAGATTTGAATGATCCTCCAATAATCGAATATACTTAGTATCCAGCTCATCATACTTTTGGGCTTTAACCTTGTACTCTGCGTGAAGCACCTCATCCGGTCGAGCATTAAGCTGTTTCGTCAATCTTTGAATATCCGCATCGCGAGAGGCAAGCTTTTCCAAAAGCTCTGTCATTGTCATGCCATCCGCTTCTCGTTCCTGCTGCCTATATTTCTCAAGCTGATCTTCACATTCTACAAGTCTGCGTCTATAATGCTCCTTATCCTTCTCAGCCTGAGTAAGTTTTGTTTGTATTGCGCCAGCTGCTTTCTCGATACCCGCCTTAATCTTATTTGGAATATCTCCCTGTTCAATTCTCAGATCTTCCTCACCAAATTTAAGATCCTGCTCACGTTCTGCAAGTTGCTTTGCTTTCTTTTCCTGTTCAAGCTTTTGTGTGTTAAGCTTTGTAGAAAGAGTCTTCAATGCCGTCATTTCAGCCTGTACGTTTTTTCGTTCAATTTCCGCAACGGCTTTTGCATCTGCGACAATCTGATCAGCTTCTGCCTGAGCGGCTTCCCTTCTTTTCTTGCTCAAGTCTGCAATTTCTGCATCAAGCGCTTCCAGTTTGGTTTTTCGCAAGCCTTCTATCTGCTGCTCAAGCGCATCTTCTTTATCAATTTTTTTCTGTTCTAAAGCAAAAATCTCAGCATCAATTTCTTCCTTGCGCTTTCTGAGGGCTTCTAACGCCTTCCGGTTTTGTATTGCGAATTCATTCTCTGCATTAGTTTCTCTTTCAATAATGCTTCTTTCGCGTCCCATTAATTCAGAATCTTTTTTATCAGCCTTTTCCTCACGTGCGCTTACAGCAGTCTCACGTGCCTGAACAGCCTCCTCTCGCCCATCCAAAGTCTCCTGCAATTCGCTCTGCTGATCATCGCGTTTATCAAGCTCAGTCTCAATATCAGCGAATCCAGACTGAATATCCTTTATCACCTGCTCACGTTCTGCCAAGTCTACTTCCTTTGCCGCCACTTCCAACTGCGCAAGGAATGCTTTAGCATCTTCTTCAGACATAGCGGCCAGCATATCCTTCCACTGATCCTCTGCACTCTTGACTTTAGCTGCCTTTGCTTTTTCCTTAAGCCTTTCTATGTTTTCCTTCTTTGTATTTACTGATGGATTTCTATTTTTGCCTCTACCTTTTGCCATTTAGCACTCCTCCTTATGGATAAATATAGCATGGAGCTATATACCTAAATTCTAAAAAACCTACAAAACACCGTGTTCGAACATGACTTCCAATATGCTATTGATTGCATTATCAATATGCTTTTTAGTAAAGTCGAGTTTTTTATCTTTGAAATCCATCTTCCCGCTATGTCCGCGATTGTTACTAATCTCATCTATCAGTTTTACAAATTCAGGACAACGAACTGACAGATCTTTCAGCATTCCATCAGTCCTTTTGCCTTCAGAATAATACCAAGCATAAAACAGAGTGATCAGTGTTCCCTTAGTATAATCTCGAAAGGTGGCAAGAACACGATCTTTGTAATAGAATGGTGTGTCCGTTATCTCAAATCCAAATCCCTGCATTTCTTTAAGTAATTCTTCTCGCATCTCTAGCTTTGATGAATCTTTAACATCCTTGATACAATCTGGTACAAGCCTGCGAGATAAAGTCTCTTTAAAAATTGCTTCAAATACTTCCGATGCTCGATTCGGATAATTTTCTCCCATTAAAAGATTTTCAAACTGAAGGTTTCTAAGCTGATTCGCTATATTTCCATTTCTCTGAAAATATTCTGTATATATGCTTTCACACGACAGTTCCGCATCTCGCATTGCTTTTACGAGCTTTTCCTTGCTTCCGGAATCCCCACCCTGATTGTCTTCATCAGTATCATTAAATTGCAGCCCCTTTAAAAGAAGAAACGCTATATACATATTCTTCTTTCTGTATGACGAAACCCACTTAAATTCCTGCGGCATTTCATTAGGATGTGCGCTATCATTTCTTAAATCTCGCAGCCTTGAAAGATATGGAATCAGCTCCGGAACATTCTTTGCTAATTTATAAAACGGATGCTCTGAAAAATGATCTGCTACAATAAGATTATACGAAAACAAAGCATTTAACTGCTGTTGGCTTGAATTTGCAGCCTCTTTCACAGCACGCGACTTAACACGAAAGAATTTATCTGTATCTCTTCCATCAATCACCACGAATCCTTGCTTTCGCGCGAGTTCTTTCAACATTATTGCATTTTGTTCTACATGATTAGCTAACTGTGCATCCGTAAAATAGTCATACTCTTTCGCGGTATATGTTAATATGCTCGCCAGAAGGTTATAGTTATTCACGATATAGTCATCAAGATTCTTCTTAATAATATCTTTGTTGCTTCCTTTATTTGCTTCAAGTAATTCCTGCACCAGTAAAAAAGATGATTCCACACTCAAAAGAGCATCTCTAACCGCTGGATAATCGTCAATTTTTTCAGAAAGAATGCGTTTGATTTTCTTTTCTGCATCAGCATGACCTTTCCTTACTGCATCTAGTTCCGCATCCGACATGCCAAACACATCGTCTTTCAATCCAAGTATTTCGTTCTTGAGTTTCGCATTTTCCTTTTTATGCGATAACTTATCGACGCATTCCACAAGATTAGCAGACGTCCCCTCTCCAAAGGGATAACAAACCTGCAGCTTGCTACGATTTATGACATCATCTGCTGCCATAAACAAATATGTAGCCACATAAACATCCTTCTGGGTTCCAAGCATTTTCACACTCTGTATTTCCCAGGGAAGATCCATATCTTCTCCCCTGTTCTTTTCTTTTTCCGCTTCTGCCATGGACTTTATATCATCCATCTCCTCATCCATAAAACCAAGATTACGAGTACGACGATTGTGCTTTTTGCAAATAGCAATAACATCATAAGGAGTCGGCTCTACTATAGCTGAAGTATCAACATTCAGTATAATACCGTTTTTCCAATCTCGGTTTGCTACTGTGCCCAGATCAAATTTTATTCGACCATCATATCTACTACCTGTTTCAACTTCATTATGCTTGTCATCCGTAACAAACGCATCCATAAAAGTTTTTGTAACGTAGTTATAATAAACATACCCAGTCTTTATTTCATATGAATCTGTATCTGTCCGGACCAGATTTAATCCTTTGTCCGTAACCCTTCTACGCTCGTCAATCAGCTGATATCTTTTTAATTCATCTATAACAAATGCAACCAGTTCCTCATGCAAGCATAATTTTCCCGCAATATAAGCATCATCTTTACTGCCGCTGATAAGCAATCGTAAAATCGTCATCTGAAACAGATTCAATGTATTAGGTTTCGGATAAGGAACCGACACCTTATACTCACACATCGGCACTAAGATCCAACGTCTTTTTACGATCTTATAATTCTTGGGATGCATAGGATTCTGATATATGACACTGGTTCTGTTATTGAATGATCGTTCCATATTCATCCTCCCCACATAATTTGTAGTATTCCACCAATGGTGCAACTGCCTTTACAGCCTGTGCTCCTCGCAGCATTTTGCTGTCGCCCACACATATAAGAGCTTTTTTCTGCCTGCTCATTGCTACACAAAGACGGTTTTCATACATTAAAAAGCCATACTTCTTCTGTAACATCCGAGCCACTTCAGGGCTATCATAAGATACATCGACTTCCGTATCATTAGAGCGAACCATAGATAGATAAACCACATCAAATTCCATGCCCTGGAATGCATCGACTGTGCCAACTTTTACTATTTCATTTACATCACGGTTGTTCTTCTTATACTCAGGATTTATCACATAATGTCCGGTCTCATCTTTCACCATTATCTGAATAGATGTGTCTGCCAAAGCCTTATTAATTTCATTTACCTGTTCTCGGTAAAAAGTTATGATTCCATAATTCAAGTTTCTTCCACCTTCAGATAAAATCATCTGCTTTAAATGTCGAGCAATAGCCTCTGCTTCCTTCCTTCTGAACTTACTCTTTGCTTTTTCACCCTTATTCTCACCGTCATAAGGAATGTCATACCATATGCATGCCTTATTCTCTATCCCCGGCAAGTTATGTGCAAAGAACATTGGATCTTCTATGCCATTTCCAACATGTTCACTTTCATTGTATTTACGATAGAAATTATTATCGATATACGTTCCCAGTGTCGGATGCATTCTATATTGTTTATCAAGCGTAATCGTGCGCTTAATACCATCCTGAGCTTCCAGCATTTTTAGTTTCGTGAAGAGCTGTGCAAACATACTCTCTTTGATTTTTTGTTCAATATCAGCCTTCACATCGCTTTCTTTATTGTCTTCAAGCTTTCCGACTATCTGCTCATCAATAATATGCGGTAACTGTCTATGATCTCCAACAAGAATAATGCGATCTTTCGCAACTGAAAGAGGTATGAAGAGATCCAACGGATTACTTCGTGCCGCTTCATCGACAAGTACATTATCAAAAACAATTTCTCCGTCTTTTAAATCTGCTATCTCTTTTCGCATAACCTGCTGATTTGTAGCACCATTAACAGCCGAATAGTTCAATATCGCCTGCTTTACTGCCAGCGGGTCTTCTTCCATACTTTGCATATATTGCATGATCACAAGATCCTCGCCATCCTTGCCACCTTCAATTTGATTCAAAAGATAATCCGATATCTTGCCGAGAAGACGCACAATATCATCCTTTTTACTAGGGGATGTAAATATATCCTGTTTTGGAAGCACCTTTATCAGGAGATTCTTGCGTATCAATTTTAGAGACTCAAAATCATATGCTCCTGAGTCCAGCATTTTCTGAATCTGCTTTATTTCAGCATCAAATTCGGTATTGTGCTGTTTCCTCAATTGATAAACAGCTCTTTGCAGTTCAAATCTTCCATTATCTTCAAATGCAATCTCAGATGCCGGAAGTCTTCTGATAGCGCGAACTAAAAGATTTGTTGTAGTCTCGGCAACCCGTCCGGTCATCAGCTGTAAGTCTGATATTTCATCTGACAATTCATCCAATAGTTCTGATGAAATCCGAATATCAACCAAATTACGTACTCTTTCCAAAAGATCCAATGTCTGATCTATAGAATTAGCAGAGTACAGGTAATCCACATACAATTTGTTGAAATCTATCAAATACTTCTTACTGTCAAGATCGCTGTGACACATATATAAATCAGAGAGTCTGTCATTAATCCACCCCTGGATTGCAGCATTAATTTCAATAATATCGTCCTCTGATTCATTGTATTTGTGACCGAACTTTATTGCAGGCAGACCTAAAATTTCAATTCTATCAATTGCATTTTGCACCGCATCATGCTGAAATGCAGTCACAAGATTCCTTCCGAACATGCCTCCTGCTGGGTCTGCAATTTCATTTAATCTTTTCAATATAGCCGTAATGACAGTTGTCTTTCCGGTTCCCGGAGGTCCCTGAATCAATGCAATATCCGGTGTATTAAGCGCCATAGCAATAGCCATCTCCTGCTTCTGTGTGGGCGGATGATATTTACCTTTCTTGGTAAATATCTCTTCAATAACGCTATCACTTAATGCGGGATAATCTCGTTTTGTTCTATTTGCTGCACTTACACTTTTGCCCTCTAAAACAGCCGATAAGTTTGGCATAGGGCACTGACGACTTTCTATCCTAGTACGGGCCTTTTCACGTCTGTCCAAACGTTTCTTATCCCCCATAATAGACACGAAAATATAGCCCTGCTGGGCAACAGAAATTTTTCTTGCTTCCTGATCATCAACTGTGAAAATAATAGAGCCGCTTGATGGATCTATATCTTCAGCAAGTCGAACGTTGGCTATATAATTTTTATGTTTATCCAGATAATCTTCAAATTCCTGATTATCACGCTGTATTTCGAACGGATTCATAATACTTGCCGCCAATATATCGCCCCGTTCAAATTTTTTTGCAAACGCTGAAAACCTCTCCATGTTATCTGACGATATATCAAAACGATAATCTCTACCTATCTGTTCGTATGATGTATATCTTATTGCGCGGAAGTCACGAGCTTCCTTCATTATGGTCTCTCGCTCAATTTCGCCGTATTCATCCCATATTTTAATATACGTATCATCTGAGAGGCATTCCATTACAGCCTTTGTTTCAAGAGCAATTTTCTCCCGATCCGTTGTATACTTCAACTGGCCTTTGGCCAAGAAAAAATAATAGTCATCTACCTTAATCTTCTTAAGTACTTTTTCAGCGACATAATATTCCTGTCCTAAGTCTTCCTCAATCTTAGTTACTTGAATATAAAAATCCCTTCCAGCAATAACAAACTGTTTAAACTGCTGATCCTCATCGGCACGTGCATGGACTCCAATCACAGCATATGTGTAACCGCCAGCCCCGTATAGAGTTCCTTCCTCGATATCTCTTTTCGGGTTTGAAACATTATTCAGATTAATGCTTCTTCTAACAGAAGCAAAAAATTCCTCTGATACATTAATTGCATAACTGAGATTTTTCTCTTCTGAAAACTGTTTAAAAGATACCTGGAGCAGTTTCCTTGTATGATTGATGACAGCTGTCAGATAGACTCTCCCCCTGCTAAGAATCCCCTCAATAATACTCTTATAATGAGCATTTACAGGCTTAACCTTAACCACTTTAGTGTTATCTGCTAAAGACGAAATCGCATAGTCATCACCAATGCTCATAAGTCTGACAGGTTCACCATCCTTAAAATGTGGCTTTTGTTCATCGCTTAGGTTTGAGAGTATTTCAAATTCTATTGTATCTTCTTGTGTACAATGTTTAAGATCATAATGATCCATTTGTCACCTCTCCTTTGCTACACTAGGACAAATTGAATTTTTCTTTCTCTCAAATGCATAATATCATCTGTAGTAAATTCTTCATCCCCTAGATAATCTGTCATATCACCACGCAGCACTGACATGGTCAGAATAATATTATTAATATCTGACAAACGCTTACTGCTATTAGGCATAATCTCACCGTAATCCGAATTAGGTGTTCCGATTCGAACAGAACGATTCATCAGATTTCGAATTGTGTATTCTCCTTTAGAAATCTCAATTTCTATCGACTTTTCGACCCTCTCAGAAAAAGACGTATCACTCGTATGATAGTTATACAAGAAATAATCTCCGTCCATATTGTCGATAATCTTAATACTTACCGGTTCTTTCCGCTTTAACAGATCAAGAGATACCGTTTCAACACCATATCCTCCATCTGCATTAAATGAGTCAATCTCCTCATTGACATTTGCAACGATCTTATCTACGTTGAAATAGTCCATGATAATTGCAGCTATAAATGGTGCCCGGTCATTTTCTCTTCCAATTTTGCAGAATGGGCACTTGCAGTTCTGAATATCTTCAAGCTGTACTAAAAATGTACTTCCACAATATTTACATTTAGCAGTAAGATTAGCCGCTTGTCTCAGCGCAATATACCAGTCCCTCATTTTAGGTCTGCTAAGCGGATCATGACGTCCCTTTTCCCCGAAATTCCCCTCGAACAATTTCTTTATATTTTTAGTAAAAGCGTATTTTGGTCCCAAACCAGTGTGACATCTATTGGAGTCATCATTTTCATCATAAATCCATGCAACCTCCCCTTTTGAAGCCAAATCTGCATAGTCTACTTCTTCATCATCCCAACCTCCACCGTCACCATCCGTAAGGAGTTCTCCGTTGAACGGAGAATTCATTGTCAAAATCTCATGTGCCAAAATTGCAAACGAATATTCATCAGCTTGAAGAGAATTAAGCTCTCCTTTCATGATTTCAGGCGCACCATATCCAGGTGTCTGAATCTGTTTTCCAACATCAAATCTGTAACGCATATTGTCTGCATCAATAAGCCAGACTTCACTTGATTCAAGATTACCGGATGCAAAAATATTTTCCGGAGAAATATCCGCATAGACAGTAGAGTGTGCATACAGTCGGGTAAATATCTCCGCTGTATTCATTAACAACTCGTATCTATGTCTCAATCCGCCGGTATTATATAAAAAGAGACCTGGCTTTGTTGTTCCATCAAAAGGTCTAATCCAATGCTTGATTGGCTTCATATCGTTAAGAAGACGCATGGTATATCCACAATATGGTTTCTGCAGTAGACTTACGGGCTTTGCAATATGGATGTCGGCTGGAATATCGAGAATTCTAACCTCATCAAGTTCCCTCTTAAACTTTTCATACTCATCATCATCTACTACAGGTTCTCCAGTGCTTGGATTAACCTTCATCTTTATCAGGATGTTAGGATCTTTTGTTTTCCAGGTGACACCCTGGCCTCCTCCACCAAGAACTTCCTCCAGGTAATGCTTATAACCGTTTTCATCAATTACAAATTGAATATTTGATTCTTCCATTTTGCACCGCCTTATCTTTTTTCATAGCTGACTAATGTTCTGTCATCCCCAGCATTTACCGGATTCCAGTCTTCTAACAGCCTATAAATCATATTATTACGCTCGCAAATATTTTTCTTCTCATTTAAGCGCTTCCAGAGAAGATTCACGAATTCATTTCGTCGGCTCTCAACTAAAGTTTCTGCAACCCCATCCGTCATAAGGCATACTTTTACCACCTTATCACCAGCACACACCGTAGTGAGGCTCCAATCTTCAAAGCTTCTGATACTGTTAATGCCAGTCGTAAGATTCGTGAAATCATCCTCTTTACTTTTTAGCAGAGCAAGTTCATCATCGACAGAATAATAAATGCTTCCATCTCCCAATTGCCCCAAATACAAAAGATTGTCATCCCTTAAAAAGGCAAAAAGACAAGTTGCTCCACATTCATTTTTAGGATACGGGAATACGTCCATTCCCCATAATGAATGTATCAGTGGAATAAGCAGTCGAATATCATCGCAGTGATATTCATGCCAAAGTTGAATAGCACGTGAAACACTCCGGCAAACAGAATGTGAACCCAAATCTGAATGGGGGTGTGATCCCATGCCATCTGATACAACGAGCAATGTGCCGAATTTAAATTGCTTTACGAGATATGAATCCTGATTAGGGAGCCGCTCTTTCTCATGCAAGGCTCCCCTAACAGAAGAATACCCTATGACTTCACGCTTCATAATCACTTATCTCAAGTTGTCAAAGTTGATATTTAAAATATCAGCCGTAAACAGATCCTGCGCCACCTGATTCGGGTTCTTGCTCTGGCTTCTCTGAATCGTGCATGAGGAAATAAAGCGGAAGAACTTATGAATATCTGCAGCATCCTCAACGTAACAGACTTCCTTTTCCGGATGATCGAGGAACTTCTTAAGCATAGCCGTATCAGCATCTGCTCCAATAGCAAGACTCCATCTATCACACTTAGAACTTCTGCCTGTAGTAGTGAACCTAGTAAGCTTTTCCTCCCAGTGGTCATCATTAGGTGCCCCATCTGATACCAGAACCACAACCGGCCTGTATGCATTCTTCGGAATTTTCGTCTTATCTTCAATCATATCATAGGCCACATCGAGAGCGCGCCCCATATATGTCATCCCACCCGCAACCATATCAGTATAGTTAATATCTCGTGCCGGCATAAGTTCCGTATGAACCTTAACCTCTGATCCAAATGTAACAATAGATACACAGATATCCGCCTGAACAATCTGCTCCTTCTGGAAGCTCTCTAGCATCTCACGAACAGAATTATTCAATTCATCCATCTTTGAGTCATATGACATAGAACCGCTTACATCAAGCAGTAAAATTACAGGAAGCATTCTTGCCTGCGGCATTACAAATCCATCAAATTCATTCGTGTTTTCCATCGCGTAATCCTCCATCTTTCGATAATATGTTATTCAAGATGCATTTATTGCACATTTATGATAAAATTCTCTTGAAATTTTATCATTTTTTTGGTAAAACTTCAAGTTTATCTAGATTTATCATGCGCATTTTTGTATACTAAAAGTGTAGAAATCATCACCTCCGAGAAGGCTTTTCAGCTGATGGAACTATACTATCATACAATGATTTCTTACTTTTATAAAAAACCTACAAAAATTCAGGAGTGGATCAAGATGGCTAGAACCAAAAATACCCATGCCTTTCAAAGCGATATAAAACACTATGATAAAATCAGAGACATCTTACGATATCTTTATATGTATGGCAGTTCATCTAAAGAAGAACTGGTAGAAAAGAAGCTTTCCAAGAGCATCAGCTCTTTTTATGACACTAAGCAGCGAATTGAAAATTACATTGATGGAGAATACCTCCAAGAACACAAATCAAAAGAAAAGGGATCCGGAAAAAAATACCGTTTTATGTATGATCCTTTTATTTGTCCAGTAAATTATCTTGCCGACACATATCAAAACTGCTCATATGTTATAGATGATTTCATCTTCTATTTTTGTCTTATGCAGACATTTACTGATCCCGATTTCCGGCAAAAGCCATATGAGTATGCTTCTAATGAATACGGTGAAGAATACGACGAAATAGATGATTGCATGGACTATATGCATGAATTCACTATAAACGACCTCATAACCACTATCCAAATAGTCTTTGATACTAATCAAGATTTACTCGAAAAGCTCAATGGCATTCCTGGCAATACGGAACACAGTGAACTACTCTTTACATTGCCTAAAGTTCGTGCTCGGATTCAAGAGCTATCGGATATCGGTATTTTTGTGAATACTTCGAAAGACACGTATCGGCTTTCAGATGATATTTTTGCGGATTTGGATGCTGACGAGCTTAAGGATGTGCAGCTTATGACGCAGTTTTTTTACAACTGCTCTTTCCTTACTATCCCTGGATATTATCTTTCTTCAACTATATGTGAATATATGCAGTCAAATTTTATTGAAGAAACCGATAGTTTTTTCAATAAGCAGGAAAATCCTGTGTTTTTCTATAAAAACCACCGTCTTCAAAACGTTATTGATGATGATATTACTTGGACCGTTTTAGATGCTATCCACAACACAAGTGCTATTCAGTACAAATATAGAACCAAGGGTGGATCTTTAAAGGACTGTACAGTTTTACCTATGAAGTTAGTAATAGATTATCAATATGGCAGGCAATATTTCTTCTGCTACGACTATGAACACAAGGTCTTCAATATGCAACGGCTATCTTCTGTCTCCGAAGTGACTATTGCCAAGAAAATAAAAGTTTCCCAGAAATATGAGTTTTTCGAAGAGAAAATCACAAAGAAAACGGATTTGCACCACCTGTACAATCAGGTATATTCTCAACACTTTGAATACGTTTGGAATATTGCCATGAACGAAACGACTTCCACAGTGCTAATACATTTCGTTTTTCCTGAAGAAGATTACCAAAAGCAGCTGAACCGACTCAAATCTACGCGGCATCACGGCACTTTAACAGAATTAGGAAACGGTCGTGTTGATTTCTCTGTTACTGTGCAAAGTGAACTCGAATTAGTTCCGTGGATTCGCGGATACGGAGTTTATGCAATTGTAGATCATGTCACGAACCCTGCTTTGGCAGAAAGAATCAAAAATGATTGGAAGGAGGCAATGAAACAATATGGAATTATTCAATAAATACAAAAACAAAAACTTCGCCTTCATCACAAATTACATAAACAGCTGTTTGAATGATGATTCTCTTGCTTTAACCGAAGACGAACTAAGAGAACAGCTTTCCGGAGCTTCTCAGAGTTCTTTTGAAGAATTCTTACTCGCCCTGACAAATGCCTACGATAATAGCGAATCTTATAATGCGGATATTCTCTATAGCCATGATGATTTCATGATACCGTTGCGTCAGATTCCTATTCCGGTAAGAGCCTCTTTAGCAGAAAAAGCCTGGTTGTACTATATCTTGCAAAACAGCAAGTCGGATCTATTTCTTGAACCGGCCACTAAGCAAAAACTTATTTTGGCACTTGAAAACGAAATTGATCAATCTAGATTTCCAATTAAATCCGAATACATTGACATTCGATTGCTTTCTCCGGATAACAAACTATCAGTCACGAATGAGGTTTTAACAAATTTTAAGACTATCGTATCTGCAATAAAGCAGCACCGACGCCTATTTGTAACTAACACAACCTTTTCAGGTCAAATCTACAAGGATCAGGAAGTGTACCCCTACAAGCTGGAGTACTCTGTACAGTTTGATTCTTTTTCGCTCTCCTGCTATCCCTTAGATACCAAGCGACCAGTGAAAATGAATTTAGCAAATCTTTCAGCAGTAAAAATGGGAGATGAAATAGTAGAATATGATCAGTTTTTATCTGACTTTGAAAAGCAATTAAAGAATACAAAGGAGAAAATTCCAGTCTCTATTGAAATCAGGAATCAGGCAGAAGCCTACGATAGATGTGCTTATCTCTTCTCATCATACGATACATTTTGCTATGATAAGGGAAACGATACTCTCCTTATGAACATCTACTATTACCGTTTTCAAAAAGACGAAATCATCCGCAACATTCTTTTTCTCGGGCACTATGTAAAAGTAGTCTCTCCAAAGAACATTGTGGATGAAGTCATTTCAAATATCAGTGCTGCTTACAACACATATTGCTGAGTTATGCAACAGACAGATTATAACACTCTACAAAATACGGCATCATGAAATTCAGATACTTTGATAAGTTCATGAATGCCGTATTATTCTTTCTGCCATAAAGAATCGAATGAATCGGCGCTCCCGACTTGCACATTTCATAACAGGTCGCAGAATATTCTCTTGTAAAAAGATATAAATCTTCGCCCGCAGGGGTTCTCAAGTAATAATCCAGCTTATTGTGTGCCTTCTTTGCCATAATTGTGCTGTTGTTCTTCACTGCATACTTCTTTGCCATAATATTTCCTCCGTTTTTTCTAAAGAATCTTTTGTTGATAATCAGAGTTTACTTTATCTCTAAAATCCGAATATCTAAAAAACCTGGAAAACATAAAAGGTCTGCATGCTGCATCTATTCAACGTATCATATCCTACTCAAAAATGGCGCCTCTGCATTTTCAGCCAAAGCGCCATTTTGTATCTCTGTTTATCTTATGCAAAGGTCTTCTCTTTTTTTTCTCAAAAATCAGTTGACAAATATCAAAAAATTTGCGTCGAAGCCCCTTGATTGAAGACAACATCATAAACTTATATGCAACACAAAGCTCGGTTACTCCTTCATGTTCGTGATGGTTGGATCATCTTTTTCACGACATAACTTGTTGCTATATATTCTTCCAATTGCTTTCACTTTTTTCTACTATAAATATTTATTTATTCATTTTCTTTCTGGGGGACATGCGGAATTTACCTTTACAATTCACTTTGATAGATCATATGTAAAATAATTAATTTATCCAGTGCTTTTTCAAACCTTTTATCATCTTCCTCCGTCCTCTTCGCCGGACCCTTCAAATGATGCTTTTTCTTTGCATTTCTTGCCTTCTTCGCCAGATGACGTTCCATCAGCATCTGATCGATATTTTCATTTGTATACCATTTACCGCTCTGATGAATACCGTAAGCACCTTTTCCCAGAATCATTGCAGCCACACCATAATCCTGTGTTACAACAATATCTCCCTTCTGGCACATACTGACCAGTTTAAAATCTACAGCATCGGCACCGGCTCCCACTGTGATCACTTCACTGTAATCTGAATATAAAACATGGTTTGTATCACATAAGAGAACAACCGGAATTTCATATTTCTTTGCTGTTTTTTCTACGATGGACACTACTGGACAGGCATCCGCATCTACTAATATCCTCATTTCTTCTTTCCTTTCGTCAGATCATAACTTTCCCCAATCATCCGCCTGATATCTTTATTTGGAACAGAACCATCCAGGATAATAGAATTCCAGTGTGTCTTGTTCATGTGATAAACCGGGACAACAGATTCAAAAGCATTTCTCCAGAATTCTCTCCATTCCGGATCACATTTTACATTTATCCATACATATCCGTCTTTGTCATAAATAAGAGCAAAGGTCTTTTTATTTTTCTTATGACGCATGACACACCAATTATCATCATGAAAAGGATAATCTTCATATACATCTTGAAATGAATGGCAATATTGTATTGCCTCCTGCCTTGTCTGCATAGCTTCTCCTCATTTTTATATTTCCTCTATGTTGATCTATCTATATATTGTACTCGCAGTCGTAAATAAAATCTACAGCATGTCCATAACAAAAGGGGCTGTCGGGAAATAGATAGTTCCAAATAGGGGCCGTAGAGACTCATGCGAG
>ERZ894229.790-NODE-790-length-20669-cov-10.7345_pt1 | contig 20669 bp, 25 predicted proteins | sample MGYA00380295_ERZ894229 | MGnify/ENA primary metagenome ERZ894229 (study PRJEB32331, sample SAMN06328479) | human gut metagenome | biome: human gut microbiome; feature: stool | host: Homo sapiens | collected 2014-09-17 ... | reverse complement strand
ATTCCGCCATGACCTGGGCAGCCTATCATGATACTTCCGTCCAGCCACAGCCCCCCTTGACCGGGGGATCACGCAATGGGGGCGGCAGCCGGAGATCCCGGCTGGGGCCAGCGTTAACGCTGCATCCCATGACGGCCTTGCCAAGGCCGGTTGTAACCGACTGCCAGGCTCCGGGGAGGTGTGCCGAATAGGAGCATTAATATTTAATGAAATTGAAGAACAAGTACGAAATTTTATGAGATTGTGGCGGCAGTTAATATGGAGCTGCCGCCATGATTAAAAGAGACATTAGGAATTGAGTAAATTGGATAAAATTTTAGATTATCTTTGTTTCATTTGGTAATGGCTGAACTTGAGTATTTCCGATATGATGTGATACTGAAGAAAAGTTATTGGACAGGAAAGAAGTAAAAAATGGAGGGAAGACGTATGAAAGCAGTAGTAATGTATGTGCGATTCGGCAGTGTTGAGGATTTGGAAGATCATACCTGCAAACAGAAAGCTGTGGACTGGAAACAAATGTGGGAGGATTATTTGAAAGTAACAAGAACGCTCAGATACAGTGGAGCGAGGCGAAAGTAAAACTACATAATTTATAAGTGTGTCCCCTTACTTTTAAAACGTAAGGGGATTTTTTGATTGAAAACCAGATAGAAAAGAGGGAAGAAAAAGTGAGAATATTGCGAGGGGATCTCTATTATGCAGATTTGACGCCTGTAATTGGCTGTGAACAGGGAGGGGTCAGGCCGGTGCTGATTATTCAGAATGATACTGGGAACCGGCATAGCCCTACCGTCATTGTGGCCGCGGTGACCAGCCAGCTGGGAAAACATGCGCTGCCAACCCATGTGCTGCTTGCAAGCAATGACTATGGATTGAAAGACCACTCGGTTGTTCTTCTGGAGCAGATACGGACGATTGACCGTTCTCGACTGCGGGAATACATTGGACATTTAGATAGAATGATCATGAAATCTGTGGACACAGCAGTTTCCATCAGCTTGGGATTAGTTCCTTCTTAGGGTAGTTGGTTGCGAGAGCGCAAGTGATCTGTAAAGTTAAGGATAATGCTAAGGTATGATGCACATGTAGAGAAGACCAATTAGACGGTCGCCGTGGTTTTAATGAAAAAGAGGAGGTTTTTGAATATGCAGGAAAAGAAAAAAGCTTGGGTCTATACCCGTATTGATGCACCAGAAGATGCGACAGGCTCCCTGAAGCACCAGGATCAGAAACTCACAGAGTATGCGGAACACATGGGCTGGGAGATTGTCGGACACTCCCAGGATTTAGGGCCAAGTTGGGATATGGACCGTGCTGGTCTTTCTGCAGCAACTGATGCGATTATTGAGGGACAGGTGGGAATTCTTGTGATCAGTAATCCCAGCAGAATCAGCAGGGATGAAAGAGATGCGATGGCATATGCAGAAACCTTGAAGCAGTTCGGAGTGGAGACCTACTCTCCGGAGTGGGGAAGGATTGAGGCATTATCGGCTCCGGTGAAAGAAGAGAGAAACCAAAAACAGGGGCAGGAATTGTTATAGATGAGTGGACAGAGGAGTGTATGATATGAGAGAGCGTGAGACCAGTGAAGTCAGGTACAGTATATCCCGAAAGCTGTTGGATCTGATGCTTAAAAATGGCTTTATATCAGAGGAGGAGTACAGAAAAATTGATGCTCTGAACCGGGAAACATTTTCTCCAGAATTGTCGGAAGTATATGCGTAGAAACACTAGATATATCTGAAAACTTGTGGTAATGTATGGTGCTAACAGGAAAACAATTTGCAGAAAGGAGAGTAGAGATGGCACAGAAAGTCGTGAAAAAAATTACAAAAATTGAACCTGTTAGCAGCTATCGGACACCAGAGAGAGTGGATGTCAAACGCGTCTGCGCCTATTGCCGCGTCAGTACCAATTCGGCAGACCAAAAGAATTCCTTCGAGTCCCAGATGAGCTACTACACCCGGTTGATTCAAGAGAAAGAGGGCTGGGTTCTGGTGGGAATATATGCAGACGAAGCCAGAAGCGGGACCAAGATAGAACGGCGTGACGATTTTCAGCAGATGATGCAGGACTGCCGGCTTGGAAAGATTGATTTAATCCTGACAAAATCCATTGCCCGATTTGCCCGAAATACTGTGGATAGTATTCAAGCGGTCAGAGAATTAAAAAGTCTTGGAATTGCGGTTTACTTCGAGAAGGAGCGTATTAATACACTCACTCAGAAGAGCGAACAGATGATTACCATTATGAGCTCGATTGCCCAGGGTGAATCTGAAAGTATCTCGACTAACAATAAATGGGCAGCAGTCAGACGATTCCAAAATGGAACCTTTGTCATCAGCAGTCCCCCCTTCGGTTATGAAAATAATGAGGATGGGGAGTTAATTGTTAATCGGGAAGAGGCACAGATAGTCAGACGGATATTTCTAGAATACCTATCAGGCAGAGGAGCCTATACGATAGCAAAGGGACTGGAGGCAGATAAAATACCAACGATTCGCGGAGCAAAGGAGTGGCAGGATTGCGTTGTCAAGGGGATTTTGTTAAACTGCGCTTACGAAGGTGACCTGATTCTCCAGAAAACTTATACGACAGAGGGAGTTCCATTCATTCGAAAAACAAACCGGGGAGATCTGCCGCAGTATTTTATCCAGGATGACCATGAACCAATCATTACGAGAGAGGAAGCTGCCGCAGTCCGACAGATTTATGCATACCGGCGGGAGCAACGAGGGGTAGAAGATACAAGCGTTTATCAGAACCGGTATATATTCAGCGGACGAATCATCTGCGGGGAGTGTTCTACAAACTTCCGAAGACAGAAAATTTATATTGGGAAGCCCTATGAGAAGATTCAGTGGTGCTGTTACCAGCATATAAAGGACAGTGCAAAATGTGGTCAAAAGGCAGTCCGGGAAGATCTCATTCAAGAGGCGTTTATACGGCTTTGGAACCGCCTGGCCAGTAATTATGAGGAGATTATAATCCCTATGCTTGCGGCACTAAAGTCACTCCAAAGTAATCCAGAGCAGGAACGAGAAATACGAAAAGCTGAAAATCATATACAGGAATTAAAAAAGCAGAGTCATATGCTGAGTAAGGTACTTACGGAAGGCAGCATTGGCTCTGCTATTTTTATAGAAAAACAGAATCGGCTGGATGCGGAGCTGCGGGATACTCAGAGGAAGCTGCGGCAACTGCAAAATCAAAAAGCGTTTGAATGGGAGATTTCCCAGACTGAGTATCTGGCAACGATATTTAGAAACCGCCCGCCTATCATAGAAACCTTTGAGGAAGAACTATTCCTGCTCTTAATCGATCAAGTGATAGTCCTTCCGGATCGACAGCCGCTGTTCCGTCTGAAAAATGGATTGGAACTGCAGGAAGATATAAAGGAGGCAGGCTGAATGAAGAGGATGCAAAAACATATCCCCTTGGGTTATCACATGGTGCAGGGGCGAATCGAGGTAGACGGAAATAACGCTGAGATTGTAAAAATGATTTTTCAGGACTATGTGAATGGAGCATCCATAAACCAGATTGCAAAGAAAATGGTGGAGTTGGGAGTCCCCAATGCGAACGGTGTGCCAATCTGGAATCACGGGCCGGTCGGAAATATTCTAAAAAATGAGCAGTATCTCGGGACAGAGGTCTACCCGGCTTTAATGGGAACGGAACTATTTTACAAGGCGCAGGATCGGAGACAGCAGGTCAGCCGAGAGCTGGGACGAATCGCCAGCCGAATCGTTTTGACAAGCAATCAATTCTGGCCGGCCGTCTGGTTTGCGGAATATGTGGACAGCCCTATCGGAGATATATAGAACATAGCAATCAATACGGCGAAAAAGTCAACTGGAAGTGTAAACATTACATTTATAACAAGAGGATCTGCTGTAGAAACATTTTTTTAATAGAGGGAGAGATACAAAACGCGTTTGAAGAACTGGTCAGCAGACTAACCCTACATCCTAAAATAATTCAGGGGAATAAGCCAGAAAAGAAGGTCCCATACAACATTAAAATTGGAAAATTAAACAGGCAGCTGATAGAGCTTGGGGAACTTCCGGAATATCCGGCAGATGAAATGGTACGGCTCATCTATGAACGGGCAAAGGAGCAGCATAAGGCTGCTACGATCTATGATTGGGATTATCAGACCACAAAAGCGGAGGAGGCTCTGAAAGCGAGAAAAACTGAGAGTGGGTTTGATGAGGAGCTCTTTCGGGCAATCATACGCAGGATCAGGATCCACCCTAATAACCGGTTAGAGTTTGAGCTGATTAACCGGATGACCTATGACATGCCTGTCGGGAAAGGAGAGGAACAATGTGAGACAGTCTACCAGAGAAATGACAGTAAAAAAGAACATATCTATCATACCGGCGAATCCGGAATATGACCGGACCACACGTTATCAGTACAAGCGGCTCCGGGTTGGAGCTTACTGCCGGGTAAGTACCCTGCAGGAACAGCAGGAGACAAGCTACGAGGCACAGGTCAGATATTACACAGAAAAGATCAACAGTAATCCCGATTGGACCTTTGCGGGGATTTACGCAGATGATGGGAAGAGCGCTACTATGATTCGCAAGCGTGATGATTTTCAGGCCATGATTGATGACTGTATGGCTGGGAAAATCGACATGATCATCACTAAGTCCATCAGCCGGTTTGCCAGAAACACAGTGGATTCCCTCACCAATATTAGAAAACTCAAGGAAAAGAATATTGCCATCTACTTTGAAAAAGAGGGAATCAACACATTAGGGGATGGCGGGGAGATGCTGATTACGATCCTCAGCAGCCAGGCACAGGAGGAAAGCCGGAATTTAAGTGAGAATGTACACTGGGGGTATGTAAGACAATTTGAAAAAGGGATTGTTTATGTGAATCATAAAAAATTCCTGGGCTATACCAAAAATGAAGATGGGAATCTGGTGATTGTACCAAAGGAGGCCGAGCTGGTCCGGCGGATATTCAGATTGTATCTGGAGGGATTCAGCATCTCAAAAATAGCGGAACTTTTAACCGAAGAGGGGATTCCAACTGTCACGGGGAAAAAGATATGGTGCCCCTCGGTGATTGAACGGATGCTGGTGAATGAAAAATATATGGGCGATGCATTACTCCAGAAAACATATACGGTAGACTTCCTTAGCAAGAAGCGCGTAAAAAACAATGGAATTGTGCCCCAGTATTATATCGAGGGTAACCATGAAGCGATTATTCCGAGGGAGCTGTTCTATAAAGTACAGGAGGAAAAAGCCCGAAGAGCGGCCTCATACCGTGAGGAGAAGGAGCAACAGCCCCCTGAACCCAAAGGACGGAAGACGAGGCTGGCGAAGCCTGTCGCCCGCGGAAAATACAGTTCCCAGTATGTTCTGTCTGATATTATGATCTGTCAGGAATGTGGGCAGATGTACCGCAGGCAGGTATGGAAGAACAACGAGCCACTATAGACAAGGGCACAAAATTGTTATCGCATTTGACAGCCAACGCCGTCAGATTTTCCACTCAATCTCTACTTTTTCATTGGTTGCCCGAATGAAAGTAATGAGAACATCCACCACCTGCCGCTTGTCCTCAAAACTCACATTCGCCCAATCGTCAAGATAATTTGAGATGCACTCCAGCTTCTCTGCCGGAACAGCATCGGCGGACAGCTTTGCAATTTCGTTTGCGGCGGCTTGCCGCTTTGCGTCCAGTTCCTCAATTCGGCTGTTGGCGTAGGTGAGCAGCACTGGGCTTGCACCCGCCAGCGTGTCAAGGAGCTTCTCAATCTCGCTTTCCACCTGCGCCAGTTCCAGCCGCTTTGCCGTCAGCTTCGGGGAGATTTTCGCCGCCTTTTTCCTGCCGATCAGCGTGTTAAAATCCGCCAACTTTTTCACCATCGCCCCATAGACCACCGCTTCCAGTTCGTGCAGCTTGACGCATCCGCAGCCGGGGCAAGCCCCACTGTCAGCGTGTACCGTACAGCGCATATATAAAATGCCGTTGGAGTGCGCCGACATCAGCGCATAACCGCATTTTCCGCACTTGATTTTCCCCGCCATCCAAGTGTTGCGGGCTTTTCTTGCGGGCTGGTAGGTGTGGCTGGCAAGGATTTTTTTGCGGCACTTCAGCCACAATTCAGCGGGGATAAATCCTTCGTGGGGCGCAAGCACTAACGTCTGGCCTTGCAAATGCTTATGCTTGTCCTCGGTGTTGCCCTTGCTCTGATAGTAATAGCAGCCGTTTGTTCCGGCAAAGTCGGAGGCATCGTTATAAATATCTGTTCCCTGACTTTTATAAAACTCATACACATCCAAATCGGCCATCACATAAATGGGATTGCGGAGAATGATGCTTAAAGTAGCCCGTGACAATGGCCGTCCGTGGTAGGTACGCATCCCATCCGCTGTCAGCTTTTTTGTGATGTCGTGGAGCGACACCTGCGGGTCGGCGTACATTTCATACATTTGCCGGACAAACGCCGCTTCGCTTGTTTCTATCACCAGTTTTTTTGTGCGGACGCCATCCATCGTGTGCGGCTCTGTGCGAAAGCCATAGGGCGTTTTGCCGCCCATCTTAAACCCACGCTGGCAGCGGGAATGCCACGCATCCTGTACCCGCTTCTGTATCGTTTCCCGTTCCAACTGGGCGAACACAATGCAAATGTTCAGCATTGCCCGCCCCATTGGGGTGGAGGTGTCAAACTTCTCTGTTGAGGAAACAAACTCCACATCATATTTTTGAAAGTAATCCATCATCTTGGCGAAATCCAAAATGGAACGGCTGATACGGTCTAGCTTGTAGACCACCACTTTCCGCACAAGACCATTTTCAATATCCCGCACCAACTCTTGAAACTTTGGACGGTCTGTATTCTTGCCGCTAAATCCCTTGTCCGTATACTCTTTACAGCTACCGCCTTTCAACTCATATTTGCAAAACTCAATCTGGCTTTCAATGGAGATACTGTCCTTTTTGTCAACAGATTGTCTTGCATAAACTGCGTCTATCCGATTGTTCATTTTTTGCCCCTTTCTCAAAAAGAACGGGGCTGCTAACGATATTATTATACCGCCAGTAGCCCCGAACATCAAGGATGTAAAATCTTACGCCCCGGCTTCCTCTGCCCGCCGCTTGTCGGCATATTTGCGGAACACCTCATAAAGCTGCTGTTCCAGTTCCCGACGTTTCACTGCTTCCTGTGCCGGGGTGAGAATGGGCGTGAGGTTTTCCAGCGGGATTTCCTTGCCCCCAAAGGTGACAAGTTCTGTTTCTTTTTTGTAGTTGATATGCTCCATAGTTCTCCTTTTCCATATAAAATTTTAAGCCACAATGCGGCTAACGTTGCCGTCTATTTCGTTGCTGTTCCTGCTTGACCTGTTCCAGCACATCGGCGGGGATACGCTCCAAGAAACGGCGCATATTGTGCAGTTCGCTTTCCAGCTTCGCACGTTCCATCGTGTCTTTTAATTTACCGCTTTCCCCGGTCTTTGCTCTGGCTTCCAGCTTTTTGTTTTCCGCTAACAAATCGTCAATCGTGACCTTGTATTTTTTTAGTTGCCCGGAGAAATTCTCCATCTGGGGAAACCATCTTTTGAGTAAAGCGAGGGCTTCCTCCTTTTTCTTTGCGCCGTTTAAGGGATTGATACCATCCAGCACATTTTCAATGGCTCTGGCCTGTTTGGAGAGGGAAACCGCCTGTTTGAACAGCCTTGTGGGAATGTGCTTGCGGCCTGTCTTTTGGGCGCTCTCCCCACGCTCCAAGTCGGGGTAAGCCTGTACCATATGGGCATGAAAATCGTCCTGCCAGTGGCTCAAATCCACCCGGTTGCCCAAAATCTCTTTGGCGCATAAGCGGTTATCTTTTGTCAGCGGCACAAAGGTCAAATGCAGATGTGGTGTCTTTTCGTCCATATGCACCACCGCTGAAACGATGTTCTCCCGGCCTACCCGCTGGATGAGAAAATCCGCTGCCCGCTGGAAAAATGCCTGTATCTCCTTTGGTGTTTTGCCCTTGAAAAATTCCGGGCTGGCGGTTATCAGTGTGTCCACAAAGCGGGGGCTATCCTTGCGGGTACGGCATCCCGCCTGTTCAATACGGCTTTGGATGAAGTGGTAGTATCTGCCTTGTGGCTTGACAATATGGAAGTTGTGTTTACTTCTGCTTGTATCTATATCTGGATTGCTGGCGTATTTGTCCTTTTGCCTTTCGTGATGGGCTTCCAGCGGCCTTGCCGGATTGCCCTTGTGCTTTGCGAAACGTAAAATTGCGTGTTGTGGCATTATCATCCTCCTGTCGGTGACGGTTAGAAGCCCGTTTAGAGGGGGGCGAGGGGAAAGACACAGCCCCCCTCTAAACGGCGCTTACAAACCCTTGTGGAATGGGGCTTTGCAGCCCCCTATTTGTCCGTATGTGACCGTTTTCTGCGTTCACTCTCGTTCTTTTGCCGCCTATGTACCCGGCGGGCGCAGCTTTCGCAGTATTTCGCCCGATTGGAACGGGGAGCAAACACCGCTCCGCAGACCGCACAGCATTTTACCACTTCGCCCATAATCTCGGCGTGTAATGCCCTGTCTGCCGGGAGTACAGCGTTTACAAACCACTTGCACAGCAGCGAGTAGGAAATGCTCTGCACGCAGACACATTCCTCCCCATCGTCAAGGGCAATGCAGTTGCCGCTATCGTAGTTGCAGCAGGTTTTCCGTATCAGGGCATTGGCCTTGCGCCGCTGCCCCGGTGTCATTTGTTTTGACATTGCTTGTCCTCCGTTTTTTCCAATCTGCCGTTCTCTCTGAAAGCCGTTCCTGCCCCCTCCCGGCGGCGTATTCCCTCATTGGTGTGCTTGCCCGGACTTCAGGACAAATTGTCCCAAACCGGGTCTATGCGGCACTTCTCCTGCGGGTGGTATCTCTTTCAGACGGTCATTCATTTGTGCTTGTCCATCGATGAACTAACACAAGTGTATACTTTTCAGACCGCCTTTCCCGTATATCCAAGACGTTGGAAATCGGACGAATAATCAAGATATTTCCACGCTTAAGGAAATGTGGTATAATGGAAAAAACAAAATGACATCTAACGTCTTTGGTAAAAAATGCGAAGAATAAGGGGAAACTAATGTTAGAACTAAGATTACTAAACGATGATGATATACCGTTAGTACAAGATTGGCTGAATAGAACACATGTGAAAAGGTGGTATGAAATACCACGTCTTGGTGTTTCAATCGATGATTGGATATATGAACTTAAAGAGCGCAATGGAGAATTCAAATGGCTGACACACCTCATTGTGCTGTGGCGAGGGTGTCCGATTGGATTATGCCAATATTATAAATGCGAGGATAGCAAGGAGGAAAATTTTGGAACACTTCCTATAACAGGTTCATATGGTATTGACTACCTTATAGGAGAAGAAGCCTATCTTAGAAAAGGTTTAGGTAAGGAAATGATTGCATTGCTTGTGGACAAGGTGTTTTCTTTCCCTGATGCGCAGAGAGTTACCGCTGACATTGACAATGAGAATAAGGCATCCGAAAGGACGCTACTGTCATGCGGCTTTGCATTATTGGACACTGAATCTAGTCGTTATATTCTTTATAACAATCGTGATAAAAAGGCTTAAGATGGTGTGCATCTCATCGGCATAAGACACACTGGCGAAAGGGGGCAGCAATATGACTTTGACCATACAGGAACGCTTAAAAGACCTGCGTATAGAGCGTTGCTTGACACTGGAACAGCTTGCGGAGCAGACCCACCTTTCCAAGTCTGCGCTAGGCAGCTATGAAGCGGCTGACTTCAAAGACATCAGCCCCCATGCCATTATCAAGCTGGCGAAGTTTTACGGCGTGACCGCTGATTATCTGCTGGGGCTGACCGAAACAAAAAACCACCCAAACGTAGGCCTGCAAGACCTGCATTTGAGTGATGATATGATTACATTATTAAAAAGTGGGCGGGTGGACAATTCCCTCTTGTGTGAGTTGGCAGCGCACCCGGATTTTCCTCGGCTGATGGCCGACCTTGAAATCTATGTGAACGGCACAGCGGTCAAGCAGGTGCAGAGTGCAAACGCTCTGGTGGATGCAGCAAGGGCGGCTGTCATCAAGCGGCACAACCCCGGCGAAAACGACACGCATTTGCGCCAACTTACCGCCGCCCATCTGGACGAGGAACGCTATTGCCGCTATGTGATACAGCAGGATATAGACAATCTTGCCCTTGCCCTGCAGGAAGCCCACAAGGATGATTTTTTCAGCGTTCCGGCAGATAACCCTGCGGAGCAGCTTATGGAGTTTGCAGAGCAAGCAGCCGCCCCCGGCGCAGACCCGGACAGGGCGGCGATGATGTTTATCTGCAAGGCTCTCCGTTTGAATTATAGTAAGCTGACAGATGATGAAAAGGAGTGGTTCAAAAGGATTGCGGAGAAATCAGATTTATTGAAAAATCCCAATCCCCAGCGGGGGAGAAAAAGGAAATAGTTATAATTCATTTTATGTAAATAAGGAGGGGTTATATGGTGACATTGAGAAAAATGAATAAGAGCGATGTGCCAATACTTTATAATATGGCTATGCGCTCTTTTGAGCCAGACTATGATAAGTATGGCGTTTATCCTCCTCTATTGAAAACAAAAACAAAGAGTTTTTTACCCCCTCTTATGTTTGGCAAAGTAATCCTTGCGGATGATAAAATAATAGGCGGCGCATTTGTTGTAGGCATTGGAAAAAAGGGGGAAATTGGAGCAATTTTTATTGACCCAATCCACCAAAAAAAGGGCTACGGACAACAAATCATGTTGGAGATTGAAAAGCAATACCCAAAGGTGAGAAAGTGGAAATTGGAAACACCGGGAGATAGCTTTGGATTGCATCGCTTTTATGAATCCTTGGGTTATATTAAAACTGGGGAAATGAAAGACCAGAAAAGCGGTATAGTTGGATTTATATATGAAAAAAACCTATAACTAACAGAATAATTGGTTTTTTAACGAATATTCCTCATTAACAATAAACAGGACACGAATTAGCAAAAAAGAGAGAGCGTATCAAGGATTTCACGAGCGGCTACGCCGTCCTTGACACGCCCTCCCTCTTTTGCTTTTGGGCAATCAAGGCGAGAAAGCCCCCTTGTGGCTTTCTCGCCCATCTCCATATTGAAAAAATGAAACCCACCAAAAAAATGATAGGCGGCAAGCACAGAATGGGATTGCTCGCCTTGTTTACCATCACGCAGAACAAGCGGTAATCGTCAAGGTCGGCGCAGCCGTTTATTTCAGCCTTGATGATTACCGGGCGGTCTGCTATTTTTCAAGGTGTGGCCACATCGGGCCAAGTTGGCCCGACCTTTGGACGCTGGGGAAAAACGGAGGTTATCATATACGCCCTGTCCGCTGATGAAATCAGTCCTGCACTTGCGGCTTTCCAGCCCCGCAAGCACAGCCCTGATTTCCTGCCGCATCAAACACCCTTGCCCTCCCCGGCGGCAACGGCGTTTTTACGGCAACGCAGGCAGAGCGTATAACACACTACACTTTGCTACGCAAAGTCGTGTGCCAAAGGGGGCAAGCCCCTTTGGAAACCCCAACAACAAAACGGCGATATGCCCACCCTTTGCAGGGGGCATATCGCCGTTTGTTGTTAGCAGCCCGTTCCGGTCTGTTTGTGTCCTTGTCCATAGTAGTGAAGTTAAAAAGCCGGTGTGGCGCTGTAACAGCCGATTAAAGAGTGGAACAAAACGATGCAAGCATTCCCCCACTCTGGAGGAAAAGGTGCTCCATGGAGCGATTATGGAGGCAATCAACTCGGTAGTAGAGGATGACGGGGAATTCGTGGACGCCTTCCGGGAAAATGTGATCCGAATCCTGGGGAGCTATGCCGTTCATGTAGAACCAACCGAGTATGATGAACAGATTGATGGACTGCAGAAGCAGATGCTGTCCCTCATCGAAGACAGTGCCAAGGCGGAGTGTGCGGATGAGGAGTTTGACAAGGCGTACCGTGAAATCGCAGACCAGATCAAAGAACTCAAGAAAAAACGTACAAAGCTGATCCGAGAAAAACAGCTGGCGGAAGCGTATGAGGAGAGAGTCGAAGGTGTAGGAACGTATGTAAAGAAAACAAATTATTTAAAACGACAGTTCGATGATGCACTGGTTCGCCGGCTGATTAAAATCATCAAGGTCATCAGCAGCGATAAAATCGAAATCCAGTTTCACTCCGGCATTGTGATGACGCAGAAGATAGATTACTACGATTAAACCGGCGGCGGAATAGAATGAACCCGTCCGCCGGGGATAAAACGCTGTCAAGAATAAAGTCCCCAGGGCTCTGGGGGTTTTATTGTTGGCAGTGCGCGGATCAACAGGAGTAGAGGAGGTCAAAAATGGCAGTAGCAGAAGAAATAAAGAAAATTCTGGAAAACAAAATATCCATGCGGGAAGTACGCTACATTGGGCGCACCTGCTTTGGGAAAATTGATGAGAACCTTAGGGGGAAAATTGAGTTAACAAAAGGGCCTCTGGAAAACAGATTTTCCAGAATACAGATATCGGTGTTGGAGCGGACGAATGGCCTGGTTGACCAGATGACATTTTTAATTAGTGATGTGACTGGGCTTAAACAGGATATGGATCACGATAAACTGGTCTATCCTGCCCTGTCACCTATGAAGACTGGAGCGGTTGGAATTGCAATATGACGGAAGAGGATTACCGGAATATTGCGGAAGCGATTAATGGATATTTGGAGTTATTCCAATCGGAGGAGCTGCACCAAGGTCAGGAAATAGAACTGCCGGGTACGCTACCTTCCAATATTATCAGTTGAACACTTTAATATAGAAGAAACTACGAAGGAGGTGTCTGTTTTGGTGGAACTATTTATAAAAAGAGAAAATTGGGATGGCGGAATCTGGATGGAATTGCCTGCGAATGAAGAGACCGTAAAGCGAGTGATAAAAGAATTGGAAGAGAAAGACTCATCAAACATGGTCCCTTTTATTGGCGGTGTAAAATCCCCGGTTTGGGGCCTGGATCGCTTTTTAATTGGAGAATTTGCATTTTGGGAGAACCATCCGGATCTGCTGAATCGACTTGCAGAGAAAATTAATTCCTGGGATGAGAAACAATGTGCGATTTTCGAGGCAGCGCTGCGGATGGAGATACCGAAGTCCATATTTGAAGTATTTGAGGTTACAAAGCATTTAGAACAGTATGTTCTCCATTCGGATGTGGTTACGCCGGAGCAGTTGGGCTATTTTATTTTGGATAGGGAACAGCAAAGTATTCCGCTTGGACTTGCGGACTATTTCGACTATGAACACTATGGATTTATGAACATGAAACACAATGATATGATGACAGCAGCTGGACTCGTGGTCAAAAGAGAAGAAGTGGAGTGCAACATGTGTGAGAGCCAGACAGATCCAGATCGGGTCCTGGCAAATCAGGCTGTTTTTCAGCTGTTCTTATCATCTGGCAAGCCAGGAAATGGATATTCGGGGAAAGAGGAATGGTGTTTGGAACTCCCGGCAACTGATTCGGAGCTAGAGCATCTGCAAAATCAGATGAATGTTCCAGAGATAACAGATGTGACTGATTACCGAATCCGAAGTCAGATTCTATATTTACCAGATTATCTGCCGCCAAGCTGTACCGTAGGGGAATTGAACCAGGCAGCAAAAGCAATACGAGAAGTGAGCGGTAGATTGGAAATGTCAAGGAAAAAGCTGCTGGCTTCACTGGAGGCAGAGGTTCCCAGGGATATAGATTCTGTGTGCAGAGTGATACGAAACCATGGAGATTATGAATTTTTGCCGATAGATGATATGAGTCCAGAGGAATTTGCAAAGTATATTCTGAGGATCCATCATGTGGCAATCGAGCCGAGAATGGAGATATTCTATGATTTGAAGGAGTTTGGAAGGCAGAAAATGAAGGAAAATGGTCCTGTCAATACTTACTATGGTGTTCTGGTCAATAAAGTCCGCCCGATTCCACAAATCAACGCAGACCTGCAAGAATTCCGGTTCTATAATTCGTTAGCCTTGACTGCTTATTGGAATGACAGGGATTCCACTTTACCGGTTATATTGGGCGGCGAAACGGCAATTCTTTATAAAGCTATGATACAGGAGAAGATAAATAAAAGCTTGAGTGATTGTTCGGAGAAGGGGCTGGCAATGTATCTCTCCAATGAACTGCTGGGCAGGAGGATTTTCACCATGCACCCAAGTGTTGAGGAATATGGGGGAGAGTTATGGGGCGTCCTTACTGTAAAAACATACGGGGAATTAAATCAGCGAGAGCTGGAGGCATTACGAGAAGAGTGGAGAACCATGGCAGACGGTGGCTGGGGAGAGGATTTGTTTTACCGCCCGATACTGACTAAGCGAGGTGAAATTTATATCGGATTCTGGGACACAGACAATAATGACAATCTGTTCATAAAAACAGAGGATGAATTTAAACGGGAATTTCCAGATGGTATTCATCCAGGCCAGCCAGGAGGAGAAGTGAACGAGGAATCGGACTCGCCATTTATAAGTCCATTCTTTTCAGAATAAAACGGAATAGAACAAATGTTCTGAAATGCTATTGCACTCTTTTTCGTGGTCCTGTATAATAGGATCAGAAGCAGGAAGGAGAAGTTTGCGTGATACGGTTGTTTGAATTTCGAGATTTAGATAAAATCATGGAGATCTGGCTGGAGGGAAATCTGCAGGCCCATGCATTTATAGGGGAAGAACACTGGAAGCAGAACTATGAATCCGTCAAATCGGTTCTGCCCAATGCAGAAGTATATGTGTATGAGGAGGCGGGGGAGATTCGGGGCTTCATTGGAATGGATGCTGATTACATTGCCGGATTATTTATAAAAGAGGAGTACCGGGGCAGGGGAATCGGCCACCGGCTGATTGAGACTGTAAAGCGGAAGAAGCGTCTGTCCCTGCATGTATATGAAAGAAACACGGGAGCAGTGGCATTTTATCGGGCAGAAGGTTTCACGGTTCAACAGAGCATGACAGAAAAAGAGACAGGGGAGAGAGAATTCCTGATGGTCTACGGAGAATCGGAGTAGAGGTGCGTTTAAAAAACTATAGTAAAGATCGTTACCTGTGTTGTAAAATTGTGGGGGTGGTACGATGCCAACGTGGAACCCGTGGCATGGCTGTAAGAAAATTAGTCCGGGCTGTCTGAATTGCTATGTGTGTCGCAGAGACGCGGAATTTGGAAAAGACAGCAGCATTATATCTAAAACGGCCAGCTTTCATCTGCCCGTTAAGCGCAGCCGAAGCGGTGAGTATAAGCTCCAGCCCGGAGGAGAATGTGTCTATACCTGCATGACCTCGGATTTCTTTTTGGAGGAGGCCGATGAGTGGAGGCCCGCGGTATGGGACATGATCCGGGAGCGCAGCGATCTGCAGTTTGTGATTATCACAAAACGAATCCATCGCTTTCGCGTAGGTCTTCCAGAGGATTGGGGAGACGGATATAACCATGTTACCATCTGCTGTACCTGTGAAAACCAGAAGATGGCGGACGCCAGGCTGCCGATTTTCCTGGAATTGCCCATCCGGCATCGTACTATTATCCATGAGCCTATGCTGGAGGCAGTGGATATCCGCGAGTACCTGGCTGGCGGTCAGATTGAGCAGGTAACCTGTGGCGGAGAGTCGGGGCCGGAGGCCAGAATCTGTGATTTTGCATGGGTTTTAAATACAATGCAGCAGTGCATGGAATATGATGTCCCATTCTGGTTTAAGCAGACCGGAGCGAACTTCAAAAAGGGAAAACGTGTGTATTACATTGAGCGCAAGGATCAGATGAGCCAGGCCGAGAAGGCTGGGATTAATTATAGATATGAACATAGGGTATAAAAAGATGTGTAAGAACAGATACGATTCTGGAAGATTTTGTTCTTAGCTTTTGTTAATAGATATTGCTTTTCAAACTAACTGAGAATATGATAGTTACGACAGTATGGATATAGATAAATTTGAAGTTGTGGAGGATAGAAAGATGGCAGAGAGTATTCATCAACAATTCAAAGAAGAAATTTTTAATTATTTGGATATATTAAAAAATGATTATATTGAACAACGCTTTGATTTTAAGATAAATGATGATTGTTGTAGTGATAACACAATTGAGGTGTATGGATATTATAAAAATGAATTTGAACCTGATAAGCAGACAAAATGTATTTTACTAAGATTTTTCATAAGTCACAAATATAGGCAAGTACAAATCAGTAACATATTCTTGCCAGATTTTATGAAACATAAAGGGATAGGAAAAAATCTTATTTACAAAGTATTCATAATAGCAGAAAAAGAGCACTATGAACTTTTTCTGATTGATATGGTACATAGTTTTTATGAAAAGATGATAGCTAGAGGAGCTTTACCTTGCGAGGCATGTGATGATGCAGTTCAGATAGTTAGTAAAACTATATTGTTTTAATTTTACAAAAGTCATCTTGGAATTTATGGAGGAAATACATATGAGTAAAAACGATATGAACCGGAAAGACAAAATGATCAATAGTTTCCTTGATACTAATGCGGCTTTAATGACCAAGTGGGGGAATGAAGTTATAGAGACTAATGTTCCGCCTGCTTTGGATTGGATCATGAATAAATTTAGTGAGGCAATAAAGTCTCTTGTTGAAAAAGAACCTGAACAGCAAGAAATAGTATTGCCTAGCTTGAATACATTCTTGAAGGGTATAGAATGTGGTGAACGGCGTGAGGAAATGGCTATAATATATGGAATGAAAAAAGTTGGATTAGATGAAGAAAAAATACAACAAATACTGGAACACGCTCAAAAAGCTTGGGAGCCAAAGGAGCCAGAGGACGTTGACATTTCACCAGTAGTTAATGTACTTAAATGAGCATCTTTACTAATCTGAAGACTGAATAGACATATCCCAACTTGTCAGGCAGAAAAATTTGAATTGACCGAACAGAGTGAGGGATATTTCCTAAATGCAAGTTTAAGAAGATGGACTAAGTGACAACTCGAGATTTGTCGGATTGAACTTCATGTTCAGAGGAGCCGCTTTTTTAGAACGAGGAGGAGTAAGTAAGTGAATAAAAATGAAGATACATATAAAAGTATTTTGAAAACACATTCAAATACTCTTATAGTACAAGATGGAAAAACGTTGGTTACTCTTTTGCAAAGTATTCATAATAGTGCGATGACTTTATCGTTAATACCATTTTGTGCGCTTTATTGTCGTTCTGCAAAGGAATTTTTATGTATTGAAGAAAACGGGAATGAGATTGAAAAAGAAGTAAAAGATATACGAGACGGGCTGAAAATATTTACTGGAAAATATTCAAAAGGAAAAAAGATGGCAGTGGAATCGGATGACCAGCAAAATGAAATTTTTCAAAGTAAGTTACGCTTTTCTTTTACAAAAAAGCTTAATATTCACTTAAATCTTGGAGTATATTTTAATGAGCAGGGTAAAGTTGTATTTGATACGCAGTTGGCTAGCTTTTATTTGAATATACCAAAAAGTAATGAAGCATCATCTGGGGCTCATGCAATGATGGTCGGCCAAAAACTAGGTAAAGAAATGGCTGAAATTCTTATAAAGTATTATGGTATTAATGATTTGGCAGATGGAAGAATTTTATTTAATTCTGTTCCTAAATATGGATATATTGACTTTAATACAAACAAGAAAAATGTATTTTTTAATAAAAATTTTGATAAAGAAACTAATCTTGTGCTTTTACATATGCTATCAACGATAGGATTTGTGAATAATTTACTTGTTCCAGTTTTTCCAGACAAAAATGTATGGCTTTTAAGAATTATATATATTACGGCTCATAATACATGGCTTGGAATAAATAAATTTAGGCAACACTTTGAGCAGGAACACCAAAGCAAGATAGAAATTCTTGATTATACTAGAGGTATTAAAAAAGATATAAAGCTGTTATCGACCCCTTTTAGAAATTGTATGATGCATTACGATTTAGTAGATAAAAACAATCACCCAATCATTTTACAAGAATGGTATGATTCGGAGAAACCATTGTATGGACTTGTAGAAAGTTGTTATGATGGTATGCATTTTAATCAATATTATAATGAGATTTATAAATTGTCGCAAGAACTAGAAAAATATTTACTATCATATTTTACTATAAATCGAATGAACATACATTGGGATTGGGACTGCTAAAAAAGGTAAGCTAATTTGGGTGTGTCTGATTTTAAAGTAATATAAAAATATTACTCATTAATGTATAGTTTGGATTTCTAAAGTTCGATAAATTCCAGTTTGTAAAGCTGGAAAAATTGAATTTGTAGAATTTGAATGATAAGCCTACGCTGGAGACCGTGACTTTTCGCAAATACCTGGTTGCTTGCCAGATTGAGTAGATAGCCTGTGGCAGAAAGTCTTGATCAGAAGCTAGGTTGTATGATTTTGTATGGATATTATATACGGCACAGTAATGCTTGGAGTACGATATTTCGTTCTATTTTAGTAGACCAGAGTGAACTTCAAAAAGGGAAAGCGTGTGTATTTCATTGAGCGTTAGGGCCAAATGAGCCAGACTGCAAAGGCTGAGGCAATTATAGATGTTAATATAGACAAAGGTTGTTATGGCAAGGTGTTTAAAAGTCATGGCAGCCTTTATTTTTATGTTTTTTTGTGATACGATTAACAATTTATACCATCCTGAACAAAGCGATTATATGAAAATGGCTGAAGTGATGGGCCGTTATGCAGATCTGTTCCAGCGGCAGGAATCAGCCCAGGAGCCGCATCTTAAGATGTGAAACTCGAAGGGAGATAGTGAGATGAATTTTTTGCAGCGGGAGTTAAAAAAGATACTTGAAATGACCCAATACAGCCAGGAGGCAACCTGCATTGGGAACGCCAGTTATGTAAAAGTAAACGGAGATGTCAGGCTGCGTTTGGAGTTTTCGCGCTCATCCACCTCTTCATTCGATGGAATTGTCATGACTATGCTCAATCGGAAAGAAGGTCCGATTGATATGAATGTATTGAAATTCAAGGACATCTGGGGTAAAAAATCGGTCAGTAATCCTAATTTCAAGGATGGTCTTGTCCCCTATATTTGGGAGTACAGAGAAAAGACAGAATGGTATGTCTATAAGCCGAATCAAAAGGATTATCTGAGGTTAGCCAAGGAAATAGACCAGTATATTGGCATGTTTCAGGAAATGGACCTTATGCAGGGACCACAGATGAGTATGTGAATCCAGGGAAGGAGAAAGGGATGTTAAGCATTTGTATCGGGTATGGAAAAAGGGACGCCCAGTGGCTGACGTTGCCAACTGATCGGGCAGAAGTGTATGAGGTGATTGGTAAAATTATGGAGGAAAATGGATGGGAGCAAATGAGAATGCAGCCGTATATAAGAGATGCGACATCTGAAATTACCAATCTACCAAGCTATTTAGAAGGGTATTATTATTCAATACCTGAGGCAATGGATCAACTGAACTTTCTGGCAGCCAGAATTGCCTGGTTGAGTACCAAGGAAAAAGAAATTTTCTCAAAAGCATTGGAGATCCTGGAGCCATCAACACTGCGCCAGCTGATTGAAACCACATTTAACCTTGAGCAATTTGAAATCCAGTCAGGAACGATTACCCAGAAGAGTGACAAAGAGTGGAATCATGTTTTGGATAATGAAGAAATTTATAATAAGTCTTTCGGAAAGGATGTCGCTTTTTTTCTTCATGTTCATAGAGAGTCCGGTCCGGGATACTCTTCCTTTGCTTTACGTCTGCCGCAAAAAGAAAAAGTATGGGATCGCTTTGAGGTTTGGGTGGATAGCGATAAACCCAGCAAAGTAAAAACAATTCAGTGTGGCGGACAGTTTGGTGAATTATGGGATTTCCTTCCAGCCAATAGCACATGGAAAGAGATTGATGATTTTGCTGAGTTTTTAATGAGCCAAGAGCTCAAGAACCCAACCGTATTTATAGCAGAGATGATAAGCTGCTTCGAGGCAGAACATCCACACTGTATAGAAGAGGTTTACCGACTGGCTTCTGGATTGAGGGGAAGTACAGTATCGCAAGACATTCGTAAGATTCGGTTATTTAGTCCCTTAGAAGGCGAACTTTTTACCTATAATGAGCGGGGACGGATTAGAATTGCCGGATATCCAATGGAGGCCGTAGATTTAATACAGTTTAAGGAATCTATAAAAGAGGTGCTGCAGAACGAGGAGTGGCTCAAGCGTCATCCGTGTGGTTTTGTGGAGCAATTAGAAAACAAGCTCTTGCGGCAGAAGGTGATTTCGGTGAGGCCGATGACCGAGGAATGGAATGGCCGACTTTGGGGTGTTTTGGAAGTGAAAAGCTATGAGGAACTTCAACCAGAAGAACTGGGAAAGGTAACCGAGCAGTGGAGGGGACTCGCTGCCGCTGGTTGGGGACATCAGATTCGGAATATGGGGATAAAGACAGAAAGAGGGGAGCTGCATTTGAGCTTCTGGAGTAGCCGCCCGGACTTTTGTATTTTAACGGAAGCTCAACTAAAAGAGAATGGATTGGCGCAAAGCGGGGATCAGTCACATGGGCCAACGATGGGATAATGGAACCATACAGCCTGCAAATAAAAAGTCAATAGTATAATGAAAAGTTTTTAAGAGTTATTGTT
>ERZ894229.785-NODE-785-length-20869-cov-7.99231_pt1 | contig 20869 bp, 19 predicted proteins | sample MGYA00380295_ERZ894229 | MGnify/ENA primary metagenome ERZ894229 (study PRJEB32331, sample SAMN06328479) | human gut metagenome | biome: human gut microbiome; feature: stool | host: Homo sapiens | collected 2014-09-17 ... | reverse complement strand
AAACATTATGGCAAATCATGGCTATACAGCAAGCACGTGATATCACAACAGATGCTATTACGTCAAATTTAATCAATTCCATGCTTACTCAACTAATAATAAGAAATATAACCGATAATGATGATTTTTTTACAATTCCAAAATACATTCAAAAAATCGCAAGAGAAATAGACAAAAATTTTAATTCAGAGCTCTCACTATCATATTTTGAAAAAAAATACTATAGAAGTAAATTTCATATTTCAAAAGAATTTAAAAAATATATAGGGATGACTATTAATGAATACATTATATTATCACGTATTTCTTATGCAAAAGGATTATTAAAAAATACAGATTTAACAGTACAAGAAATCACTTTTGAAGTTGGTATGAATAATGTATCTCATTTTATCAACCTATTTAAAGCGAGAGAAAATTTGACCCCATTAGCATATAGAAAAAATTGGAAAAAATAACCTACTTTTTTGATTATCTTTATTTAATATTCTCATAGTTATTTACTTATTTTACAAAAAAGGAAGTAACTTTAGAAATTACTTCCTTCAAATAGCATCATTTTAAAACAGATAAGACAATTTAATCTAGAATCTCACCATTCGACTCAATTACTTTTTGATACCAATAAAATGAATCTTTCTTAATACGTCTATAATCACCACTATCGTCATCTTGTCTATTAACATAAATTAAGCCATAACGTTTCTTCATTTCACCAGATGATGCACTAACAAGATCAATACATCCCCAACAAGTATAACCAATTACTTCAACCCCATCATCGATTGCCTCTCTTATCGCTTTTATATGATTACGTAAATATTCAATACGATAACTATCATGAATTTTACCATCTACTAATTCATCAATAGCACCAATACCATTTTCTGCTACAAGCAACGGACAATGATAATGTTCATAAAGATGATTCAATAACCATCTCAAGCCCAAAGGATCTGGCGTAGAACCCCATGGTGAAATATTCAAATATGGATTTCGAATACCACCTACCAAGTTACCACTTGCTTTTGCATTTACATCAGGATCAGTAGAAACACAATTACTCGAATAATAACTAAACGCATAGAAATCACAAATCCCCTGTTCTAAATCATTCATCTCTTTTCTATCATATGTAAGTGAAACCTTTTTCTCTTTAAAAATCCGTTTAATAAAATATGGATACTTCCCTTTTATCATAACATCACCAGCAATCATATTTCTCCAGTGATCTTCATATTGTGCCAAAAATACATCTTCTGGTTTACAGGTATATGGATAGCGTGTCATATAAGCAATCATACAACCAAATTTTGCATTAGGATTAATTTTTTTACCCGCTATAACACACCGAGCATTTGCAACCATCATATTATGCATTGCTTGAAACCGAACAGCATCACTATTCTCGATACTATCTAAAATCATTCCTCCACAAATATAGGCACCAAACGGCGTTGTCAAACAATTAACTTCATTAAAAGGGATCCATAATTCAACATCATCCCTGAATGTTTCCATAATTGTTTTGGCATAGCATAAATAAAAATCAATTAATTGTTTATTATACCATCCTCCATATTTCAAACACAGGTTCATAGGCATTTCATAATGACTTATTGTCACAATAGGCTTAATTTTATATTTCTTTAATTCATTAAATACATTCCTATAAAATTGTAGTCCATCTTCATTAGGATTCTTATCATCACCATTAGGATAAATACGACTCCAAGCAATACTCATACGATATGTTTTGAACCCTAATTGAGCAAATAAAGCTATGTCTTCTTTATAACGATGATAAAAATCAATTCCTTCATGATTTGGATAAAAACTATCTTTTTCTAACACGGGGGTGATACGACGTTTTATAGCATTTACACCACCGGTATAATGATCCATACAACTGTTACCCTTACCATCTATATTCCATGCTCCTTCTAACTGATTTGCAGCTGTTGCTCCACCCCATAGAAAAGTATCAGGAAACATAATTATACCTCATCGAATTCATCTACTACTTTATTGGATTTATATGCTAGGGCAGTAAAGATAAAGGAGCAAACAACAACAATAACACCTACAATAATACCATTAATTAAGTTTACCGCATTATTATCACCAATAAAACCAATATAAGAAAGCAAAGATGCCGATAGAGTTGTAGTATATAAACTTGAAATACCAGCATATAATCCACCAAGACCCGCTGCAATACATCCACAATATAATGGCATTTTTAACCGAATACTTACCCCGTACAATCCTGGTTCAGTTATACCTAGAAAAGCAGTAACTGCTGCGGGAAAAGCATCTGCTTTAGTACGATTGTTCTTGGAAAAGAAACTAACTGCCAAACAAGATGATGCAATAGCCATATTGGCACAAAACATAGCAGGTAATATAATCCCTTCTGTCCCTTGTGCGGCATTTGTTGCAATTACCAAAGGTACTAATGCTGCTGTATGAATTCCTGTAGCCACTAAAAACGGCATTAAAATCGCTAATAAAGTAACTGTAAGCCAACCATAACTATCATACAAGAACAAGACAACATCTTGTAAAGCATTTCCTACATAGTAACCAAATGGACCTATAATTAATAAATATAAAGGTACTGCAACAAGTACTACGCACAATGGTTGAAAAGTTGTTTTAATTACATTTGGAATATATTTGTTAAAAAAATTTTCAATGTATTTTAAACAGAATGTTCCAAGAAAGGCTGGAAATACTGTAGAACTGTAAGATACATTTGCTACTTTAAGTCCAATAATATCTATTCCTTCACTCAAAGCCGTCTGCAAATCTGGTAATAACAAAAAGGCTGAGCATGTGAGCGCTAATGCAACACTAGAACCTTGATGTTTTGCTACTCCATAAGCAATTAATACAGGTAAGAAATAGAATGGGGTATTACCCATAAATGTAAGTAATTGATAAAGTGATCCCGTAGTATCAATTAATCCTATTAGTGTCATAATTGTTAAAAATGCTTTTACAATACCACCAGCAATTATTGCAGGTAAAACAGCAATAAAACTACTAGATATAAAACGAAAAATCTGATTAACTATAGTTTCCTTTTTATTTGTTTGTTTTCTTTCGATATTACCTTTAGTATTAAAATCCCCTAAATGAACAAATTCTTTATAAACCGAACTCACTGCAGTACCTATTACTACTTGAATTTGCCCTGATTGTTTAACCACTTTGATAACACCATCTACATTAATTAAACCATCTTCATTCACCTTATCATTATCAGTTAAGGTTAAACGTAAGCGAGTTAAACAATGTGCAACATTTTTTACATTTTCTTTCCCACCTACTTGTTTTATTATATTCTCAGCAACTAATTTATAATCCATAAAATTATTCTCCTAATTATGTTCATGTGTCATATTGGCAATGTGATAAACTAGATAACCACGTTCTGTTTCTGAGACTTTCTTATGATATTTTCTTTCAATAAAGATGCAGATATCATCCACACATTGCTTTTCATTAATAAATTCTTCATTCACTTTCATACTGAGATAATCAATCTGATTATTTATTTCATCATTAAATACACGTTGTGCAAAAAATTGCAGGTGACGAATAAAACGAGCATAATAAATCGACTTATCATCTAATTTCATTTTATAGTTGTCTTCAATAATTGCGATAATCTCATTAACTAACTTTGTGATATTCATCATATCTTGAATATTTTGGTTCATTGTTGCATTAATAATATGAAGTGCAATAAATCCAACTTCATTTTCAGATACCCTAATATCCATCTGATCCCAGATAATTTCCGCACCTTTTAGAGCTAATTGAAATTCTTCTTTATAAAATTGTTTAATTTCTGGTAACAATGGATTAGAAATAATAATACCACCTTGTTCTCTCTTTAAAGATACACTTAAATGATCTGCTAATGTGACATAAATATTATCACTCACCTTAAGTTCACTATTTTTATTTATCATGGTAACAATATCATGACATAGTTCTAAATTATTCGCTGGTATGCTTTCTAATAAACGTTTAAGATTATTTTCAATAGATTCATCATTTGCAGAAAATATTTTTTCTACCTTTACTTGATCAATTTCTTCTCCAACTTTTTTTTGAAAAGCAATACCACGCCCAATGATAATAATTTCTTTACCACTCATATCATTAGATACAACAACATTATTATTATAAATACGCTTAATTTTCATGATTCATACCACAACAATGTATTTCCGACAAACACATTCCCATCTGCACTATATTGAGTACCAAACTTATCTGAATTAACTACAAGTACCATAGTTATAGGACTATATCCTTTGCTTTTTATCCTTTCTATGTTAAACGAGATCAACAAATCGCCCCTTTTCACAAATTGATTAGACTTTACATGTATGATAAAGCCTTCTCCATTTAATTCAACTGTATCGATCCCAATATGTAGAATAATTTCCATACCACTTTTGCTTGTGATTCCTAAAGCATGTCCACTAGGATACAATGCAGTAATTTTACCATCAATTGGAGCATACAATTCTCCTTTAATTGGCATAATAGCTATCCCATTCCCCATAGCACCACTAGAAAATACTTCATCTTTAACATTAGTGAGCGGTACAATTTCACCTGTTAGCGGACTTGATATTGTTATTTTCTTTATATTTGTTTGTAACAATAGTTGATGTAACAGTTTCATGTTTTATCCTCCTTTCTTTGTGAATGGATTGGATAAGCATTAAAAAAACGGACTTAAACCAATCCCAGTTATCGCAGTATGCAGCTTCTGGTATTTGGTTAAGCCCGTTAATTTACAATAAATATAAACGGTTACTTTCCTCTTTACATCTTTATTTTAGATGATTTCAATTTTAATGTCAAGAGCTCTTATTATCGTTAAACATAAAATTTTTGTTAAAAAAGCACTTGTTATAGATAAGTTTATGAACTTAGCAAAATAAAAAATTTATCCTATCTTTTACATCTTTTTCTATAATCATACGTCGAGTAATCAGTAATAAACTCTTCCTTTCTCCCTTTCTTAACTTCCTTCTTTTTGTTTAAAAATATGTAATATGCAAGCTTTTTATCTTCACCTCTAATGCTATATACCAATTCCATCAAATCATTGATTTTACAATCCAACATTTTTCATGCTTAGCTATATTCTATAGCTGTTCTACAAAAATATTTCTATTAAATACAAAAAAAGCGATAAACAATTTACATGTTTATCGCTTCAACACATTCAATATGGTGCGGGTGACAGGAATCGAACCTGCACGCCGAAGGCGCTAGATCCTAAGTCTAGTGCGTCTGCCAGTTCCGCCACACCCGCATATTTAATGGTGCCGGCTAAAGGACTTGAACCCTCAACCTACTGATTACAAGTCAGTTGCTCTACCAATTGAGCTAAGCCGGCTTATAACAAAAATGGTGGAGGTTAACGGGCTCGAACCGCTGACCCTCTGCTTGTAAGGCAGATGCTCTCCCAACTGAGCTAAACCTCCAAATGGTGACCTGTACGGGATTCGAACCCGTGAATGCATGCGTGAAAGGCATGTGAGTTAACCGTTTCTCCAACAGGCCATGGCGCTTGAAGTAGGACTCGAACCTACGACCGATCGGTTAACAGCCGATTGCTCTACCAACTGAGCTATTCAAGCAACTTGGTGCCCTAATATAATATCATTATCCTTACATATATGCAATACTTTTTTTAAATTTTTTTTATTTTTTTGTCATTATTTTATTTTTATCTTTGTTACTGTCTCAATATACTCATTTATAATAAAAGCAAGTTATTAAAAACATGCTATCAAACACATCTTTAAAACTTGCTTATATTAATATTATAATTTTTATATTTATACTTATTTATCTATCTCGCTATTTTCTATATTATCATTTTTCTTCTTTTTGCTTTTATAAAAATATAAACCACCAGCAATTAATATTACTACAACAATTCCGCCAATAATTATACCGGTATTACTAGTAGTAGAAGTTGATTCTTCAGAAACAACAGTTATTTCATTAGTAGCATTTTGTAAGTCCATTAAGCCAATATCAACCACGTTATCTTCAATCGTTCCTACTGTACTACTTTTAATTTTTCCAGGCATTGCAATCTTAATACCTATTTCTAGTCCCATTTCTTCTAATTTATCAATTGAATAACCAAGTTGATCTTCAAAATCTTCAGTATCTACACTTTCACCAAGGTCATCATCTTCTATTTTTAAAGTGTATGTATTATTTTCGACAGTTAAACAATCTAAAATATCTTTAGTTATACTTTCTGGAGCAACAGCATTAAATCCAACATATTCTTCCCCATCAATTTTTTCACTAACATCTTTTAATTCCCAACCTTTTAAACCATCCTCAGTTTCCATTTGTGACTTAATATCTTCTTGAGTCATTCCATATGTATCCATCATTTCTTTAGAATACAAGATTTTCATACTGACATCTACATTATCTTTATCAATTATATTAATTTGATAATGAATTTTCATACACCCTGTCAGTGCCAAAGAAATTGCAACCACTGTCAATAATTTCATAATTTTTTTCATACTCTTCCCTCCAATATATGGTGTATTATAAAATGATTATTTACTAATTATTTTATTTACCTCCTTAATTATTATATTTTTATATTATAAATTTTTCTTAAATAATCATCATAACACCATTTCCTATACCAAAATTATAACAATATCTCACATAATAAGCAAAAATTATTATTATTTTTTTAAATAATACTTTACATCTAAATAAAAATATGCTATTTTTATATGGCATCAATGATGTATATGACCCGCTAGCTCAGCCGGTAGAGCATCTGACTTTTAATCAGAGGGTCAGGCGTTCGAATCGCCTGCGGGTCACCATTTAGATAATCAAGATGAACGAAAGTTCATCTTTTTTAATAGACGGAGGTTAACAATGATAAAAATATTATTTGTATGTTTAGGAAATATTTGCCGTTCACCGATGGCAGAGTTTGTATTTAAAGACTTAGTAAAAAAACACCACCTAGAAAACAATTTTTATATTCAATCTGCTGCAACAAGTAAAGAAGAATATGGCAATCCTGTTCACCCTGGAACAAGAAACAAACTTGCTCAATATAATATTTCAACAGAAAATAAAACTTCTATTCCTCTTACACAAAGTGATTATGATAAATATGATTATATTATTGCAATGGAAACTAGAAATATAATAAATATTCTTAAAATTGTAAAAAACGATCCATTAAATAAAATTTCTCGTTTACTTGATTTTACAGATAATCCTCGTGATATTGCCGATCCATGGTACACACATAATTTTGATAAAACATATGATGATATTTTCGAAGGTTGTCTTGGTTTATTGGAACACATAAAAGAAAAATATGATTTAAATTAACACCCAATGGTGTTTTTTTTTAATTCTGAAATAATTAAACTTTTTTCTTTGGCAATCATAAAAATAATGATATAATAAATCATTGGAGGAAAAAGAACATGTATATAAAAGATGATGAAATAAATAGAATATTTAATGAAAAAAACTGGAAAACTGCTCATAATTATTATAAAGATAACACTATTACAAACATGTCCGTCATAAAATATAATAATGAATATCATATTGATGGTAACGTTGAAATATATGGTCGTACTACTACTAGCCATATTATTGTTGATACAAGCGGAAAAATAATTTCTTTTGAGTGCAGTTGCCCTAATTGCCATGATAATGAATTAGCATGTGGTCATATTGGGGTTTTATTATTAAAATTTTACAGTTTAGATATGTCCGATATTCCCTTTCAATTTAATCAAAAAATCGATTATAAAGCTAAATTCGAAGAATTTGAGCGTATAAAAGAAGAAAAAATGATTCAAGCAAAATTTAATGAATCAAAACAACTCATTCAAAATTATTTAGAAAAAAAAGAAACGAATGTAACTAACAACTTACCTATTGAATTAATTCCTAATATTACATACTCTTTTAATCGTATCTTAATAAACTATCGTATTGGTAACATAAAAACATATTTAATTAAAAACTTAAAAGAATTCATTACTGATTTACGTTATCAAAGAACCCATAACTACGGTAGTAAATTGATTACTGATCACAACTATAAATCTTTTAGCCAAGATGCTTTAAAACAAATTGATTTCATTAAAGACAATAGTGAATTTATCGATGAAATAGAACGTAATCGCTCTATTAACATTAATCAATACAATATTGATAACTTTTTTGAAACATATCTAACAAACTTAAATATAAATATGTTTTTTACTACTATCGATTTAAAAAATCTTACAATAAACTTTGAAGATAAAGAAGATTATTTTGAAGTATCACTTATTCCAAACGATGGTGAATTAATCATCGGTAACCAATATATCTATTATTTAAAAGATAATATTTTAAATCGCTATAGCTTAGAAATGTCTCAAATAACTAAGAAATTATTAGCAATATTAGACAAAGAGAATTTAATTGTTTCTAAAGAAGATTTTGGATATTTTGGAAAATATATCATCGATCAAATATTACCATACATTGCTATTACCGGTGCAAATATTGACGATTATATGCCTTGTGTTATAACACTAGTTATATACGTTGATTTAAATAAATTCGGTGATCTTGCTATTAATTTAGAATATCATGATGAAGAAGGTAATATTTTATTTGATGGAAAATATATTGACAGCTATGAAACAAAATTACCTTTAAAAGTTGATAATGCTCTTGCCTTAATTGAAAAATACGCTAAATATGACGAACTAACAAATATGTATTTAATCACTAATAATGCTGAGGATATTTATTATTTTATTAAAAATATCTTACCTGAATTAAATAATTATTGTGAAGTATTTGTCAGTGAGGAAATAAAGAATATTAATAAACCTAAAAACATTAGTTTAAATATTGGGATTCGTTTAAAAAATGATTTATTAGAGATTGATTTAGATAGTGTAAATGTTTCAAAAGATGAAATCAAAGATATTTTATATGCAATTCAACGCAAAAAATCTTATCATCGTCTTAAAAATGGTGAGTTTATAAATTTAGAAGATAAAAACTTAAATGCTGCGTATAACTTAATACATGATTTAAACATAAGCAACGATAATATCAAAGACTCTACTATCGTTTTAGATAAATCAAAAGCTTTATATCTAAACCAATTATCATTGGACAATGATTCTATTATTTTTAATCGAAACCAGCAATTTCAAGAACTTATCGATAATTTAACTCACCACAATAACAACTATCCTATTCCAGAAGCCTATCAAAATATCTTACGAGATTATCAATGCGAAGGTTACAGATGGATCAAAACAATGAGTGATTATGGATTTGGCGGAATTCTTGCTGATGATATGGGACTTGGAAAAACATTGCAGATGATAACAGTTTTAGAAAACAGTAAAACAAATAATAAAGCTAGCATTGTAATTACACCAGCAACATTGATTTTAAATTGGAAAGATGAAATAAACAAATTCTCTTCTGATTTAAATGTTTTATGTGTTATTGGAAACACATCTATACGTAAAAAATCAATTAGTGAAATAGATAATTATGATGTAATCATTACTTCTTATGATTATTTAAGAAGGGATTATGATTTATATAAAGATTATTTATTTAATTATATCATTTTAGATGAAGCTCAATACATCAAAAATCAAGCAACTAAAAACGCTAAAGCAGTTAAAGAATTAAGAGGTACTCATCGTTTTGCTTTAACTGGAACACCGATTGAAAATTCATTAGCAGAATTATGGTCGATATTTGATTTTCTTATGCCCAATTACTTATTTACATATAACTATTTTAGAGAACATTTTGAACGCCCAATTGTTCGTGATAACGATAAAGAAGTTCAATTACAACTTAAAAAAATGGTTGAACCATTTATTCTTAGAAGAACTAAACAAGATGTATTAGATGAATTACCTGATAAAATAGAAAACAACATTAAGATTTCTTTTTCAAAAGAAGAAGAGAATCTATATATCGCAAACTTAAGTCAAATCAACGACAAATTAAAAAGCGCATTAGATATCGAGCAAATTGACAAATTCCAAATTTTATCAATGATGACAAGACTTAGACAACTATGTTGCGAACCTAGAATTTTATACAACGATATCCAAGAACCAAGCTCTAAAATGAAAGCATGCTTAGATATCATAAAAAAAGCTAAGGAAAACAAACAAAAAGTTTTATTATTTTCATCTTTTACTTCTTCTTTAGAATTTATCGAAAAAGAATTACGTAAAGATGATATTTCATACTATGTTTTAACTGGGGCAACCAACAAAATAAAGCGCCATCAATTAGTCAATGCTTTTCAAAATGATAATACAAATGTATTTTTAATTTCTTTAAAAGCTGGTGGTACTGGTTTAAATCTAACTGCTGCTTCAATTGTAATTCATTATGATCCATGGTGGAATATGTCAGCACAAAATCAAGCAACCGATCGAGCGTATCGAATTGGCCAAGTAAATAATGTTCAAGTATATAAATTAATTATGAAAAATAGTATTGAAGAAAAAATTCAAAAATTACAAGAACAAAAACAAGACTTATCAAATATTTTTATTGAAAATAATACTAATAATATTACTAAAATGTCTACAAGTGAAATCATTAGTTTATTTTCAAACGATTAAAAAACTACCAAATTTGGTAGTTTTTTGTTTAAAGACGATCTAATTTTAAATCTCCACTTTTTATAAAAGATAACTTCTTAAACATTTTAAAAATAACATACGTTAAAAAAGCCGGTGCAATCAAATCAATAACAATAATTGGAAGCCAATAGCTACTTCCCATTACATTAACCGCTTCTAATATTCCTACAAAACCAGCTGTTCCCATACCAGAACCCACTGGAGAACATGAAATATTCAACAGACAAGTAGAAACCGGCGCAATAATAGCACTTACAATAATCGGAGGTACCCAAATCACCGGTTTTTTTACAATATTTTTAAATTGCAACATACTTGTTCCAATTGCAATCGCTATTACATCTCCAATATCATTATCATCTATTGACATAACTGCAAATCCAATCATTTGCCCACAACAACCAGCTAACGCAGCACCTGCTGCCAAACCATTTAATCCCAACATTACTCCAATAGCAGCACTTGATATAGGAGCAGTTAATGCCATTCCCATTAAAACCGCCACTACAATCGACATTAGTATCGGTTGCATACTTACACCGGTATTGATCAATTGACCTAGCCACAATATAAATTCAGTTAAATATGGACCAACTACAAGAGTAATTATTCCACCTATCAAAATCGAAACAAAAGGAACTAGTAATATATCAACAGGCGTTTTTCCTTGAATTAAACGTGTAACTTCTACAGCACCAATAACAGCAACAAAAGCTGCAATTGGATTTCCAGTGCTTGCCACATTCCCATTAAATGTTCCTGCTCCAATACTACCAGCGATTATTGCTGCAATTAAATTTAATCCTTTAGCATCAATCGTATACGCTATTGCTACCCCAATTGCCGGTCCCATTAAATATGTAGCTGTTTCACCCCAAGTTACTAATTGCGGTATATTAATAAAATTTCCCAATTGCTTTAAAATAGTTCCAATAATCAAACTACAAAAAAAGCCGTATGCCATACCATTTAAGGCTTTAATAAAATAATTATCTTTTTTCATTCCTATTCTCCATTATCACATTATTTTTAAATATAAAATAAAAAACCTGCTATGCAGGTTATATTTTTACTATGGTGGAGCCTAGCGGGATCGAACCGCTGACCCCCTGCGTGCAAGGCAGGTGCTCTCCCAGCTGAGCTAAGGCCCCAATTATTTAATTATATATGGTGGGCCTGAATGGACTCGAACCATCGACCTCACCCTTATCAGGGGTGCGCTCTAACCAGCTGAGCTACAGGCCCATCAACCGACTGCCCAGATATAATAACATATATATTCTCAGCCGTCAACACTTAAATTAAACTTTTTTTGACTTCTTTTAACACAATTAAATTTTTATCGATATAATAATATAAATTTAAATTATTTTATTTAAACTTTTTTCTGTTATAAGTTAAATTTTGCATATTTTTTATTTTATCCCATACTAATTATATAGGAGGAACTTATGATAAAATTTGCAATATATACTTTTTTAGGCTTTATTATGGAATCTGTTTATATTTCTATATTAAATAAAAAAATACTTTTTTCTGGTTTATTAAAAGGACCTTGCATCCCCATATACGGTTTTGGAGCATTATTAATTTTAAATATTTCAGGGTATTGTTATAATAATATAGATGTCTTTTTTTATTCATTAATTAGTTGTACTTGTTTAGAATATTTGACTCACTATTTTTTATTAAAAGACTCAAATATTGAAATATGGAATTATTCTAAAATACCACATAACTATTCTGCAAGAATTTGTATGTTTTATAGTATTATGTGGGGCTTTTTAGGAATAGTTCTCGTTAATTATATTGATCCATTTATAAATAAGATTTTGATTCATTTAAATTATAATCTTTTAAATATTTTTGCGTTAATATATTTCTTATATATTCTCTACCAATTTTACAACCATAATTATAAAACACACTAAATATATATTTAAAAGCAGTTACTCTATAACTGTTTTTATTTTTATAAATAATAATGAGCATAGATATAATCTATACTCATTATTATTTCAATTATTCTAATACCTTTTTCAATTCATTTAAATCAATCGTATCCTCCGGGTATTTTTTTCGATAATTCTCTAACCCATCACAAATCTTTATTGCTAATTTTTGATGATATTTTGAACTTTGTAACTGTCCTCGTTCATTTGGATTAGATATAAAACCACACTCTATTAATACCCCTAATGTTTTTGTAGCTCTTAATACCCGAAAACTCGCTCCTGATATCCTTTTTGGACTGCCTGTTACTTCTTTCATTGAGGATTGAATTTCACTAGCTAAACGCTTCCCTTTTTCACTATTTTGATAATAAAACACTTGTGAACCCCAAGCGCTAGTTGATGGCGTGGAATTTAAATGAATGCTAATTAAATAATCACATTCATACTCATCAATTTTTTTAACACGCAAATACATATCATCTTGTTTAGAATAATGATGATTACGTTTAGTCATATCTTGATCGTCAGTTCTTGTCATATATACTTTAGCACCACGATTTTCTAATTCTTCTTTTAAAGCAAAAGATATTTTTAAATTTAAATCAGATTCATAAATATTTCCTACACTTGCACCATTATCAAGGCCACCATGACCAGGATCGATAACTACAGAAACATTTTTCAATGTTAATTCTTTACTAACCGGTGTAGTATTATCAAAGAAAAACAATCTAGTACATATATATGAAATTACGGTTACTATAATTATTAGATAAGTTCTTTTCACCAAATCACCTATCTAACTATATGCTTTGATTAAATAATTTATTTATTATTTTAATATTTTAGTAACTAATTTATAAAGTCGTTTAGAATAAGGTGGATATAATGAAACTAAATCTTTTTTGATAAAACGGTAATGAGTAGTCTGTTTATGACTAAAAGTTATAAAACTATCTTTACCATGGTATTGTCCTATTCCTGAATAACGTATTCCTCCAAAAGGAACTTTTGGTGAAATTAAATGTGTTATACAATCATTAATACATGCGCCACCAAACGATAAACGCTTTGTTAAATAGTTAATAAACTGTTTATCATTAGAAAAAATATACAAAGCTAGAGGAAATGGGTGTTTTTCAACTAATATTTCAATTTCGTTTCGATCTTTATATGTGATAATCGGTAATATTGGTCCAAATATCTCCTCATTCATAAAATTACTTTTATTACCATTAACTAATGTTGGCTCAATCCATAAATCATCAGCATTATAATTACCACCCGCATAAATTTCTTCACCTTCAAACATTTTAATTAATCTTTTAAAATGTTTTTCATTGATAATTCTCCCATAATCATCATTACTTAAAAAAATATTTACCGTTTCTTTCCACAATTCAATAAATTTATCCTTTAATTCCTCCTTAATAATTAAATAATCCGGTGCAACACAAGTTTGACCAGCATTTAATATTTTTCCCCATGCAATTTTTTGAACTGCATCTTTTAATTTTGCACTTTGATCAACAATAACTGGACTTTTTCCTCCTAACTCTAATGTAACAGGAATTAATTGCTCACTTGCTGCAGCCATTATTTTTTTTCCAGTTCCAATGCTACCGGTAAAAAATATATGATCAACTTGACTATGAGTCAATTGAATAGTTGTTGATACATCACCTAAAATACAACAAATATATTCTGCTTCAAAAGTTTCTTTGATAATCTTAGCAATTATTTTACTTGTAGCAATTGCATTTTCTGATGGTTTGATAATAGCACAACTTCCAGCTGCTATTGCTCCTATTAATGGTTCAAATATTAATTGAAAGGGATAGTTGAATGGACCAATAATCAAGCTTATCCCAAGTGGTCGATAAATGATCTTATCATATGCACCAAATAAATAATATGGTGCTAATTTAGTTTTTGATTTCATCCATTTTTTTAAATGTTTCTTTGTATTTTCTATGCTACTTAAAACATATCCTATTTCAGTTGAATATGCTTCAAATGCTGTTTTTCTTAAATCAAGGTATAATGCTTCTTCAATTTCTTTTTGATAATATTTTATTTTTTGATAAAGCAACGTTAATTGTTTCATTCTAAATGCGTATTCGTGTGTTTTTAACGTTTTAAAATAATCATGCTGTTGCTTAATAATTTGTTCGATATTTTCCATATTAACCTCTTTATAAATATTTTGTCATTTCCTGGGAAATAATGACTAAAATTAGAATTATTTGATTTTCTTGATTGGATGTCTAATAACTGTTTTAAGTTTTTCAGCCCTGCATCTTCGCGGATCCGATAAATATATTTCATGATGATATCTTTTATCGTTTATATCTAACTTATAACCATTTTCTTCAATATATTCATGCATACACTTTACCGTTTCTGGCTCGTTATCATACGGCCCAAGATGCAAACATTGAACACATAATCCTTCATCATAACTAAAAAATTCAACACTTGAAAAATCAAGTTTTTTCTTTTTTGTCGCTGTTTCAATTGCCCATTTAAAATCTTTTTTTGTTACAAAATCGGGCAATCTAATTAAAGAAATAAATTTTAATAAATCCTTTCTTGAATAATCCATGCCCTTTATCCCTTCTTGCCACCAAAAGCCTTCTAGTGGCGGTACAACATATTCAAAAAATCCTTCAATTTTATAATCTGATTTATAACTCATTTTCAATGTATAAGCAATTCCATAAAGCAACTGGATCGACTTTATATACTCACCTTCAGGATCATTAGGATCCCCTTGTCCTCTAACAGCTAAATAATTCATCTTAGGAATCTTTACAATTGATGGTTTCTTTTTTGGTAAATAAAATTCTTTATATTCTTTTTTAAAATCAAATGACATAACTTACATCTCCTTTAAATCAAATATTCGTATAAATAAAACCAAAGTATCTCATCTTTTCCTCTATCAAAATCTACTTTACCAACATTTTTAAATCCATACTTTTGATATAATGAAATAGCTGGCATATTTTTAACACATACATCAATTCGAATAGTTTTATAGCCTAATTCTTTTCCATATGCGATTGCATAATCTAACATTTTAGATGCAATCCCATGTTTTTTAAAATCCGGGTGCACTGCTAATGTATGAATTACTAATATCTCATTATCTAAAACATCAACAGACCACTTACCTTGCACATATTCTGATTCATATTCATTATTTAAAATCATTGTCCCTACTATTTTATGATTAACTCGTAAAACATATAATGAATCTTTTTTTATTCCATCATCTGCAATATTTCTAGTTGGATATTCTCCTTCACTCCAACATGCATAATTAATTCCTCTTTGTAATTGGCGACACACACTTATGTATAAATTTTCTATTTCATCAAGATCTTTTTCACTTGCTTTTTCAATACAATATTCCATATCATTTACCTCAATATTTTTTATTATTCATATTATATCAAAAAACGATTGATAAAATATATCAATCGCTCAAATATAATTTATTCATGTAAAAATTCTGAAATTCTTTTATATAAAAAGAATGTAACCAAACCATTAATTCCTGCTTTAATTAAATTAAAACCAACAATAAAAGGCATCAGTCCCCATACAACTTCTTGAGTTACTCCCATAAATAATGGCGTTATAATTAAATTTGCCACAACCATTACCATTGCCATTGCTAACATTCCACATAAAAGACCAATTATCGCCGCTTTTCTAGTTTTATTTCTACAATAAATAAGCCCTGCAATAATTACTAATGTACTTGTTGCAATAATATGCATCAAAATACCATAAAGTCCACTATTTGCACTTACTGTTATTCCTTGAATAATTGAAGTAGCTATTGTTAATAATAGTCCTGTAAATGGACCAAACGCAAATGTTCCAATTAAAATTGGGATATCTGCTGGATCGTATTCCAAAAATGGAACTGCCGGAAAAATAGGAAGATGAATTACATAAACTAAAATAATTGATATTGCAACTAACATCCCCATTTTCACTAACTTTAGTGTCTTTTTTTTGTTTGAAACCATATTCTCTTGTAACATACAAACTCCTCCTAATAAAATATTATGAAGAATCTGACAGGCAAATAAAAAGCCTTGGGATACAAATATTCCAAGACTAAAAATACATAAAAAGTATTTTGTTTCTTTCATCCGGACTATACCGTTGGTATGGGATTCTAACCCATTCTGCTTTGAAAATATCAAGCTCGCGGACTTACAGCTAAAACTTTTCACCGCCAGTGAGGAATTACACCTCGCCCTGAAACAGATTTTCCTTTTCTATAATAGCACTAGCACGTAAATAAGTCAATGTAGAGATTTATTTAGCAATATTTATATTATCAAATAAATTGTATTTATAAATAAAAAGACTATAATTATATTATAAAGACATTTCGTTATTTCGATAGCGAAAGGAGATATGACCATGACTCATGCCACAAGTATTATTAATCAAAGAATCCAAGAAATGTCTTTAGATTATTTAAAACTAGTTTGTACTAATCATAATATAAACATCTCTGATCAAAATTTACAAATCATTTTGTATTTAATTAAAAATAATTCATGTACTGTTATCATCCCTGATTATCATCCAATTATATATATTGAAATATATAATAAAACTAATGCAACAGTCTTAAATGATTTCAAACCAATTATTGAAAAAGATTATTTGATTCAGGATATAAAAGAATGTACAAACTAAATCATTTTTAATTTTTAACGAAATGTCTTTCAGAACGATAGTAATAAGATATTAAATTAATTTAATATTAAAAACTATTATTCTATATATTATATTAATCTAGCTATAACATAAAGAAACTAATTATTTTGGTCCTACTACAAAAATCTTTTTAAGTTCGCTAATATTTTTATAATATAAAAAAACTCTTTAAAGAGTTTTTTTTATTGAAAAAACAATCTCATATCTTCATCAACACTACTAATTGGCGAAACATTAAAATGCTCAACTAAAAAATTTAAAACATTTTTTGAAAGAAATGCCGGTAAAGTTGGTCCTAAATGAATATTTTTAACACCTAAAGAAAGTAACGCTAATAAAACTATAACTGCTTTTTGTTCATACCAGGCAATATTATAAATAATCGGTAAATCATTTATATCTTCTAAACCAAATGCTTCTTTTAATTTCAAAGCAATTAGTGCAAGTGAATAAGAATCATTACATTGTCCAGCATCTAATACACGATAAATTCCATCAATTGTTCCTAAATCTAATTTGTTGTATTTATATTTTGCACACCCAGCAGTTAAAATAACTGTATCTTGTGGCAATTTTTTTGCAAAATCTTGATAATAACTTCGTGATTGTTGACGTCCATCACATCCTGCCATCACTACAAACTTTTTAATTTTACCAGTTTTAACAGCCTCAATAATTTGATCTGTTAAAGCTAATACTTGATGGTGTCCAAATCCACCTGTCAATGTCCCTGTTTCTAATTGTCGAGGTGCTTTACATAATTTAGCATGTTCGATTATTTTTGAAAAATCCTTAGTTTTATCATCTTTTTCATCAATATGGTAGCATCCTTCAAAGCCAACTGCACCAGTTGTATATACACGGTCTTTATAGCTCTCTTTTGGTGGAACTAAACAATTTGTTGTTAAAAGAATTGGTCCATTAAATGCTTCAAATTCTTCTTTTTGCTTCCACCATGCATTTCCATAATTACCTATAAAATGATCATATTTTTTAAAAAACGGATAATAATGAGCTGGTAACATTTCTGAATGTGTATAAATATCAACACCTGCATCTTTGCTTTGTTCCAATAACATTTCTAAATCTTTTAAATCATGACCAGATACAAGTATCCCTGGTCTATCTCTTACTCCTAAATTTACTTTAGTAATTTCAGGATTTCCATAAGTATTTGTATTAGCCTTATCTAATAGTGCCATTACTTCTACACCCATTTGTCCTTCTAGAGTTAATAATTCAATTAACTTTTCAGCTGAAATATCTTCTAATAATAAAGCTAGTGTATCTTGCATAAATTGATTAATTTCTTTACTTCGATATCCTAAAGCATTTGCATGTTTGTTATAAGCAGCCATACCTTTTAATCCATAAGTAATAAGTTCTTTAAGACTTCTAATATCCTCATCTTTTTGATCTAAAATACTTATCATATTTTCTAAAGAAATATTTATCGTTGGATCAAAATGATTTATCATATTGACTGTTTTAGTAATTGCATCATTAATTTTATGATTATCAAAATTTGCATTTGTAATTGTAATAAATAAATTAGTATTAATTTGATTTTCATATTCTTCTTCGATAAACGTTCCATTATTTCGAGCATCTTTTAATACTTTTGCAAATAATTTTGTTACATATATTAATTTATCTTGAAGATTTGCTGTTTTTGGTTGTTTTCCACAAATCCCAACTTTTGTACAGCCTTTATTCATTGCTGTCTCTTGGCATTGAAAGCAAAACATTTTTTCTACCATTTATACATCCTCCTTGACTTCTACATTAAAAATATATTACATTTATGATATATTTTCGGTTGTTTTTACAACAAAAGGAGAATTATTTTGAAAAATTTAGAAAACAATTTATTATTTAAAAGCATCAATAAAAATGATCTTCCGCTTCTTTTAAAATGCTTACAAGCTAACAAAATAACATACCAAAAAGATCAAACTATTATTCATCAAGGACAAAGCATTAATGAAATAGGCATTTTATTAAGCGGCAAAGCGCATATTATTAATGATGATTATTGGGGTAATCAAACAATTATTAAAGAAATTGATATTGGTGAATTATTTGGTGAAGCATATGCTTTTTTACCAAAACAAAATACAATGATTTCAATTGTCGCCAAAGAAAAATGTGAAATTCTATATCTAAACATCTCAAAAATTATTTTCTCATGTAACAAAAATTGTCATTATCATCATCTGTTTATTCAAAATTTACTTATTGCCACTTCACAAAAAAACATAATGCTCACACAAAAAATTAATCACATAACCAAAAGAACTACTCGTGAAAAAATTTTGGCTTATCTATCAGATTTATCAAAAATTCATAACTCCAATGCTTTTAACATACCGTTTAATCGTCAACAATTAGCAAATTACTTAGCAGTTGATCGTAGTGCACTTTCATTTGAATTAAGTAAAATGCAAAAAGAAGGAATAATTCGTTATAAGAAAAATTATTTTGAATTACTTTAATATAAAAAGCTCAAACTTTTGAGCTTTTTATATTAAAGAAACCACTAATACACAAATCGTACTTAACAATGTACCTAATAAATAGTATTCCGCAAATTTTTGATCCTCAGCAATTTTATTATATCGAGCAATAGACTTAGCAGTTAAAACAAGTCCTACCGATGAATATTGTTTAATTGATAAAAAGAACAACATAATAATTCTTTCTACTGTACCAATCATTCTACCTGCTTTAATTGTATCATCTTTGTCTTCGGGTTTATAATCATTCATAATCAAAGCAATAAAAATATTTATAGGTTTATAAATAAGTAATAGTTTTAATACAAGCAATAAAAGTGATTCTATTGGAATTGCCACTATCACTAGCACATCGTTAATAAAAGCATTATATTTATAAACTTCACCTGATTTTAGTGCATAATAGGAAATAAACACCAAAATTAATAGATGAATTATTTGATCAATTATAAATACATATTTATCATAAAAATTATTTTTTAAATATTTTTTTACAATATAGTATTTAGTAATATCAATAACTGCATGTCCGATTATAAATAACCATAAAAGCGAATATGAAAAATTAGGAACTAATAGCTTAATTAAAACAAAACTAATTACACCATATATAATACAATGATAACTAACCCACTTTAATTTCTTTACTTTCTTTCTTGCTATAGTTTGACTTTGAAAATAAAAATCACCTAATATATGTACAAATAACAAAAGAAAAAATATCGATCTAAAATCTAACATTATGATTCACCTCACTAAAAATCACATTCACTGCATCAAACGCTTCTTTAAAAGCATAGTAATGTGATTTTGCTAAAATTTGTTGAATATTAGAAGGTGTTACATTAAACTGGATAGAAGCCTTTGTTTGATTGACTTTTTCAAATATCAAATAATTTATTAT
>ERZ894229.783-NODE-783-length-20912-cov-12.191_pt1 | contig 20912 bp, 17 predicted proteins | sample MGYA00380295_ERZ894229 | MGnify/ENA primary metagenome ERZ894229 (study PRJEB32331, sample SAMN06328479) | human gut metagenome | biome: human gut microbiome; feature: stool | host: Homo sapiens | collected 2014-09-17 ... | reverse complement strand
CTCCCGAAACAGGGCGAGCAGCTGCGCAAAGGGCAGAAAACTTCCCTTCTCCTTATGCGGCTCCAGCCTCCGGTTCAGCTCCAGGATGGCCTCCGCCGGTCCAATGGAAAGGATGTGGCCACCCTCCGCGATATCCGTCTCCATGCCCGGAAAAATCCGCAGACCGTCCGCCACAAAAGTATCCCCCTCCCTGTCACAGCTGTTTTTGATATAGCCGTAAATCCTGTCAAATCCCAGCGTATTGAAATGCTCGGTCAGGCAGATGGCATCCAGTCCCGCCCTTTTCGCCTCCGCAAACAGCCAGTTCGTGTAAACCTCGGAAAACGGCAGCTTCTTCGCCAGCTTTCCGTGGGTGTGAAAATCCATTTTCATAGTTACCTCCTGCCGAAGCGTTTTACGCTGAGGCTCGCGCGCCGAATCTCCCATTCGGCGCACAGGATTTGTGACGCTTCGGCACAAATCCAGGTTGAAAAATGCGCTATCGAGCGCATTTTTCAACCTCCCTCCATTACTGATTCTGGTTACCGCTCACTCCGCGCCATCCGCGAAGCCGCGCTGTGCGTTCTTTCCCGTTACGCAAACATGCCGGGCAGAAGAAAGGCGGCCGCCGTCCATGCGACGGATACGGCAAGAAATACCCCGTCTGCCCTGCCAAGGCGCAGGGAAGAAAGACGCATCCGCTTCACTTTTTTGTTCTGCGAGGCGTAGCGATAGCCGCGCAGCTCCAGGGCCTCCACGGTGGTCCGGGATTTTTTTGCCATGTTCAGCATCAGCGGGTAAAAAGCGAGCATGATGATCTTCACCTGGTAGATGAGCCACCGGACCTTTCCCTTCAGGCTGTCCACAGCGGGCGGGTTTCCCCGCAGCCGGTAGGAAAGAAGAATGCTCTGAAATTCCTCCATCAGCGTGGGAAGGAGCCGATAGGCGAAGGAAATGGAAAAGGACAGCCGTTCCGGGCAGCCAAACCATTCCAGGCCGCTTGCCAGCCGGTCCGGTTCCAGCCCGGAAAACACGGTGATTGAGGCCAGCGATACGGCGGCCACCTTCAGCGTCATCACCAGAAGGGCGACAACCGTTTCGCCGTTTCCGCCGAACAGGAGCGATACCAGAAGCAGATATCCGGTCTGTGTAAACACGCCGATGCCGAACAGAAAAAGAACCAGCGGCGCGATTTTTGCAAGGGAAGCGGTAATGAGCAGAAAGAGAAACAGCCCGAGCAGCACGCGCACATCCTGCAGAAACCAGGGAACCACACCAAAGAACAGATACCACAGGATCAGCAGCCTGGGATCCAGTCTGGCTATCACGGTATCGCTGTTTCCATACGCATTTTTCAGCACCTGATTGCGCAGAAAATCTATGGTAAGCTTATCAAAAATGTTTTCCGAAAGTTTTTCCAGCATAATCATCCTCCCGCACATACAGCGAACGCTTCCTTCTCCGGCCGGACGTTTACCGACGCGTTTCCGAAGCATTCCACAAATTCATCCACCGTATAGCACCTGGCCCGCTCATCCAGCGCGCGTCCCATGGCAAAAATCTCCGGCGGACGGATTCCCACAAGCCGGGCGAGCCGCTCATCCGCAAAGATCTCATCCCGGGTGCCGTCCGCGATCAGGCTCCCCTGATGCAGCACCAGAATCCTCTCCGCCCACTGGCAGACAAGCTGCATGTCATGGGTGGCGATCAGCACCGTTTCCGTCACGTCCTTCAGCCTTTCCAGCGTATCCAGAATCTCCGCCCGCGTGGCAATGTCCAGGTTGGCTGTGGGCTCGTCCAGCAGAAGCACGGAAGGATTCAGGGCAACTCCGATGGCGAGGGAGGCCCTGCGCATCTGCCCGCCTGAGAGCAGGCGCCCGTCCCTCTCCTGAAGCTGCGTCAGGCCGAACTGGGAAAGGAGAAGCCGGGTCTGTTCCTCCCAGTCCTTCACCCCGCGCGCCTTCATGGCATACGCGATGTCCGCGCCGATGGAATCCTTGATGAACATTTCCTCCGGATTCTGATACACATAGGAAAGACAGTCCGCAAGCTTTTCCGGCTTCGTTTTCCCCGCATCCCGGCCGCAGACTGTCACGCGGCCCTCCGCAGCCTTCAGCGTTCCGGTCAAAAGCTTCATCATGGTGGATTTTCCGGCCCCGTTGGAGCCGATCACCGCCACCTTTTCCCCTCTTTTCACATCCAGGAAAAAGTGGTTCAGGCTTCTGGTGTTCTCTCCCTTCACGGCCCGGTATTCCACGCTCACATCCTCAAAGGACAGAACCGTTTCCCGCCCGGCTTCCGGCGCGGCGCTTTTTTTTACCCGCATTGGGTAATGGTAGCGGCAGGATGCAAAAGCCTGTCCGCCCTCCTCCACGGTAACAGGAAGCCGGACATCGTCAGGCAGACAGCCCTGTTCCTTCAGCCGCATGGCGGCCAGCGCCGTCTGCGGCGGGAAAATGCTGCTCTCCTGCAGATCCCTGATGCGCCGCAGGGCCTCCTTCGCCTCCAGCTTCCAGAGAATCCGGCCATCCCGCATCAGCACCGCATGCCTGCAATACCGGGCAATGTACTCCGTATGATGCTCGATCACGATGATGGTTTTTCCGTAGTCCTCATTCAGCCGTTTCAGGATTTCATAGGTCTGTCCGGCATGAAGGGGATCCAGCTGGGCGATGGGCTCGTCCAGGATCAGCACATCCGGACACAGGGCCGCCGCCCCGGCAAGAGCGAGCAGATGCTTCTGCCCGCCGGAAAGCTGCCAGACAAAATCCTCCTCTCTGCCCTCCAGGCCGCACATTTTCAGGGCTTCTCTTCCTTTTTCCAGATAGTCCTCGCAGCCGTAATTCAGACAGGAAAAGGAGGCGTCGTCCAGCACCGTGGGGCGGACGATCTGATTTTCAAAATCCTGATATACATATCCCACCTTTTCCGCCAGCCTGCCCACATCCTGTTCTGCGGTATCCTGCCCGTCTATCCATACCCGTCCGGTCATATCGCCCGCAATGAAATGGGGAATCAGCCCGTTCAGCGCCTTGCAGAGTGTGGATTTCCCGCAGCCATTGTTTCCAATGACTGCAAGGAAATCCCCTTTTTCCACGTGCAGGCTGATATTTTTCAGCGTTTCCTTCTCCGCTCCCGGATAGGTAAATGTCAAATCCTCAATTCGTATCATACTTCCGCTCCTGCGGCCGGACGGCCGCTTTTATTCCACCTTTATTCCGCTTCTTTCAGACTCGCATTTCTGCGCATCCAGAAAAGGACGATTCCTGCAACAACCGCAGCGATGACGATTCCGGTAAACAGTGCTCCCGTGCTCTCCGCCCAGGATGCCTCCCAGTCGATCAGGCTCAGGCCGCTTTCCGCAAGACATTCCGCGCCAATTGCAGCCGCGAAGAACACCACGCAGATCACGATATTGCGGATGGACAGCGCACCGCCCTGCGGCATGTTTTCAGCCGTGCGGGGCTTCATGCCGAGCAGCGGCTCAATCTTTCCATAGAGCCTGGGAACCAGAAACATGGTGGGAAGCATGCAGAACAGGATGCCGGAGAAAAGCACGTCGTTCAGGCAGGCAAAGCCCTCGGTCGCAAACACACTTTCCGGGAGTCCGGGAACCGCTTCAAATTCTGTAAAAGACGCCTGAACCTTCACGATATCCACAATCGTTCCCATCAGCTGCTGCACTGCCACGCCGAAGATGGAGGCAGCTGCAACGGCTCCCCGGTTCTTCGGGTTCTTCACCAGGCGGCCAGCCAAATATACGCCGATGGTTACGGTGATGAATTTTTCCAGCTCTCCCAGCCCGCCGAACTGTCCCAGCATGATCTCGCTGAAAACAAGCTCTCCTGTCGCCGCTCCCAGCGCCGCGGACAGCGGGTCAAAAAGGATCGACAGAGTGAGCGGGATGAACAGGAAATACTCCACGGAAAACTCCACAATTCCCACCTGGAAGGATGGGATCAGCTCCGTGATCAGAGTTGCCAGACCATACAGAGACATGGTCAGAACGAACACCATCAGCTTCTGTGACTGGGTGATGCCATATGCTTTGCTGTTTGCCGGATTCATGATGATAACCTCCATTGTTTTCTTATGTTTTCTTTCAGGCCCTTACCGCCAGGCGGCTCAGAGCCGTTTTTTATTGATACAAATTTATTATAAAGGAAGAATGTAAATTTATATATCAAACGATTTTAAAATGTAAGTAAATTTTCATTTTCTTGTAAGTTGTAACAAAAGTACGCATGAGTTCCTCAGGAAGACTGTTCCGTTATATAAAGAAACAGCGTACCCATGCTCCTTGAAAACATGGTTACGCTGCTTTTTAATTTTCCGGTATTTTCTTTTCCGGAAGACGTTATCCGTTTTGGGATTCCTTCAAACCTGTGTTTTCCAGAAAATCCTCTACGGATTCTGCTTTTGCTGCCTCCTTCAGCCAAGCAGAGAGTATCTCGATATCCTTTTCCCCTAATATACGCCTTTCCACGTATTCCGGCACCTGTCCATACACTTCAAGGACTTCCAGCACCGATTCTGCTTTCCCTTCCGCTTTTCCTTCTGCTTTTCCTCTTCTTTGCCAGATCTCCCGTTCTCCTTCTCTCAGCTTTTTCATTTCCTCTTCTTCGTTATACTCAAAAATTGACATGGCGATCACCTCCGCTCTCTGGCCGCGCAGAAAATCTGAAAGAATTCCTTCTTCTATGCATTCCGTCACAGCCCTGTCCACCGCTTCCTCAATCGCTGCTTTCCCGTCCGCATATCTCCTGATCCGGGTCACGAATTCACTGTATTCTCTCAGTGTCCTGCACCTTTCCATCAGTTCCTGATTGCATCCCTGATTGATATTCAGATACCGGACCTTCAGTTCCAGCTCCGGTTCCTCTTCCTTCTGCAAAAAGGCATCCGACAGCTTTATGGTTGTGTCCTCCGGTTTTTTCTCCTTCCCGTTGTAGAATACCACAAAATGGGGGGCAGGGAGCTTTATCATTTCGGACTGATACAGCGATTTTTTATTCACACTCTTTTCCTTTTTATTAAAAAGGAAAATCTTCGCCTGTGCGGCGGGTACGGCACTCCCTTCGTCCGCTCCCGCCTGTTCTTTTGGTTGCATTTGTTCTGGAATCAAGCATAGAGCTTCTGAATGGAATGTCAGAATAGACATGCGGCGGGGAATCCGCCAGTTGCCGAACGGCTTACAGAATTTTTATGCTTACCTGTATTGTAGCATTTCATCCGCCCCGGTTCAATAAATTTTTAATGGTGAAGGGTCAGACCTTCCGCGCCGTCACGATCAGCATCATGGGCCGCCGCAGTTCGTCCGCCATGCCGGGAATTTCCCGCACCATCTCTTCCGTGGGCGCAGGCTCCGCCACATGGAGAAGCTGGAAGCCCTTCTTCATAAGCGTTTCCAGATAGGCTGCGAGGGTGCGGTGATACTTTACCACCTTTTCTCCTAAGAATACCGCTTCCCGTTTTCCTTCCTGAAAATAGTGATCCACCGGAAAATGCAGGATTTCCCCATTCTGTCCATAGTACCAGTCCTGACTGCCCTCTGCCGTGAAAATGGGGTGCTCCACCGTGTAGGCAAGAACGCCGTCCGGCTTCAGCCATCTGTGGATCTTCTCAAGGAATTCGTCATAGGAGGCCAGATAATGGAGCATCAGGGAACAGATCACCACATCAAAACTGTTTTCCGGAAATTCCGTGTCCTCAAAGGCTTCCCGCCTGTATTCGATGCCCTCTCTTCCGTTGATCTGCCGCGCCTTCTCCAGCATTTTTTCGGAAATATCGATTCCGGTCACATGCGCCGCCCCGTGTTCTATAGCATAGGCCGCGTGCCACCCCAGCCCGCAGCCTAAGTCCAGGACGTTTTTTCCGGCGAAATCCGGCAGCAGAGGCTCCAGGGTGGGCCACTCGCCCGCCCCGGCAAGTCCCTTTATGCTGCGGGACATCTGATTATATTTTTCAAAAAAAATGGGATCGTCGTATTTGTTTTCCTTCATTCTGCATTTTCCGCCTTTCTCTGCTTTTATTTATAGAAGGCATTTTTCCTATCCCTGCCGTCTGTTGATCACATCCACCACAGACATCCGCATCAGGCTGCGGAATGGCAGAACCACAGCGAGCAGGGAGGATGCCAGCACAATGCCCGTGATTCCGGCAAGAGGCAGAAGCGGAAGGCTCCAGGCATCCTGCCAGAAGCTGGTGATCAGGCTCAAAAAGAGGACGCGCTGGACGGGGATGCCAAGCAGCCAGCCCATCAGGCAGCCGCCTGCCGCATAGGAGAGTGCCTGCGCTGCCAACATGCCGAAAAGCTGTCCGCTGTCGAGCCCCATCGCCCGCAGAATTCCATACTGCCGCTTTCCGGATTCCGCATTCATACGGATTGTATTGGCGACATGGAGCACCGTGATCCCCACAATGACGGCAAGAAAGCCCCAGGCCAGAATGGCCATGGCCCGGTACAGCCGCTTCTGGGCCTGCATCCGGTCAAAGGAATCCTCAAAGGTCACGCCTTCCGTAAAATATGCCTTTATGGCTTCCACATTTTCCCGATCCGCACCGTTTTCAAACTGGATGTCCAGAATATTATAGCCTTCCTCTCCCGTCAGCTCCAGGAAGGTACGTTCGGAAACAAGCAGAGTCGCCGTCCCCTCCTGCCTCGCGAGCGGGCTTTCCGACAGAATCCCAGCCACGGTCACGGTCTGCTCTCTGCCTCCGATTGCAAGCGTCAGTCTGTCTCCCACTGAAATCTGCGGGGCGGAAGCTTTTTCCGCTTTTTCTCCGCCGTTCGTTTCTGTTGCGGCTCCGCCCCCTTCTTCAGTCCCCGTTTCTGCTGCGCCTGCGGCCCCTTCTTCGGCTCCCGTTTCCTCCGGCGGGGCCACATACAGAACCTGTCCCGGATTTTCAGAAACGTCCTTCACCGATCCCTCCGCCAGACTCTCCTCCGCCCAGGCAAACTGATTTTTTTCATAGGAAATGAGGTTCGCCATTTTCCGGCCAGACGGCGTCCGGCCTGCCTCCGCCGTCTTCTCCGCTGTCATGGAAATATTGTAGACGAACATGCGTCCGTATACCCGCTTCACACCGTCCATCTGAAGAACAGCATCCGCCACCGAATGGGGAATGGAGCAGGTATTGTCCGAGCTGACCACGGAAAGCTCCGGCGTCCACGGAGGAGGAAGGAGGGCGTGCGCCAGGAAATCCGCGACGGTGGTAAATGCCAGAAACAGCACGATACAGAGGGCAAACGCGCCGCTCATCAGCACATAGCCTTTTTTCACCAGAAAGGCCTGCCGGATGCCCAGCGCAGCTTCCGGATTCAGACGATACAGCCGGGAAAGCCCTCTCTCCTTCCACGGCGTCGAATATCGCTTTTCCCGCTGCGCCATGACAACGTGCCTTCCTCTCCCGGCTGTCCGGCCTGCCGTTCGCACCGCCTCCATGGGAGAGACCCGCATGGCTCTTTTTGCCGGAGCGCGTGACGCAAGGAGCACGGTCAGCACGCCCAGCGCCGCCCCAGCGCAGGTGCCCGGAAGGCTGACTCCCCAGACCGGCATACAGGAAAGCCGTTCCGGCCCGGCCGTTTTCATCAGCGCCGACACCAGACAGACCGCCGCGGCCGCGGCAAGAAGCCCCGCCGGAACCGCCGTCCGGCACCAGCAGAGAGCCTCCAGGCGCACATAGCGCAGGATCTGCCTTCTGGTCGCGCCCAGACTCCGGAGCATGCCGAAAAATTCCGTCCTCTGGAGCACATTTCCGTTCAGGCTCCCGGAAATCATCAGAACGGCGGCTGCCATCACAAGCAGCGCGAGAAACAGCGCCACAGCATAGATTTGGGAAGCATCGCTGTTCCCGGTAAACTGCCAGCTTCCATAGGTGCGGATCTGCCACGCCCGCTCTCCCTGCAGATACCGCTCCGCCATGCCGAACAGCGCCGCCATCAGAAAGACCGCCAGCGCGATGCAGGTCCGCGTCATCCTGCTGCCCCTTTTGTGTACCCGTGCGGAAATGGGAATCAGTTCCAGCCAGTTTTTCATTGCAGTATCCTCCTGTTTTGCCGCCGCAGAGCGGCCTACAATCATAAAAGAATGGCGTGAGTCATTCTTTGCCTTCTTTTTTACGGATACCACAAGCATATCAGGTTCTTCTTACAGATGGATGAACGGAAGCTTACAATTTTGCAATGTTCTTACTCCTGGAAACGCCTGTCACTGATTAAAATAGAATGCGCTTCCCAGGTACGGTTCGTCCGCCGGAAAGGTATCTACGGGATTCAGACCGGTCATCTTCAGTTCCGCGCCTCCGTCCATCGTATAATAAACTTCCGTCACATCCAGATTTTCCGTAAGGGTGCGCCACAGGCTGTCCAGCATAAACCAGCGCAGAGATTCTTCATCGAAAAAGAAAAAGTCCTCCTTCTGTTCTCTGTCATCCAGACCGGCAATCAACGTAGAATCCGGGGACCAGTCTGCATGAACCGTCGTCCCGTCAACAACCGCGCTGTTCAGCGTGAAATCCAGCCCGGTCCACTGTGACAGACATTCTGCCAGCGTCTGGCCGGTCACCTCCGTGACTGTCATCGTCATGCTCCTGATCAGACCATCCTCCTGCGCCGTTTCGCTTCCTCCTGAAAAATCCGCGTAAATCGTCGCTTCCACCTCTGCCTTACCGCTCTGGCCGCTCCCTTCCTCCGCTCCATGGCAGGCGGGCAGAAGCAGCATCAGTACAGACAGAAGCACGCACATCGTCCGGTTTCGTTTTCTTCCGGCCATTTCTTTTCTGGCTCTCATATCCCGTCCTCTCCTTCATAATCCCGGACCACGTCATAGTCCAGGCTGGAAAAATCCACCGCGCCAAGGCTGTCCGGCCCCTCGTTTTTTCTGTAGTTTCTGGTGAAATCCCGCACAGAATCCAGAAACTGCTCGCCGTATTTTTCATATTTAAACACGCCCACGCCGGAGACGGTAAGCATCTGCTCCCGGTTCACCGGACGCACGATGCACATATGGGCCAGGGTTTTATCTGAAAATACGATGTAGGACGGCACGCCCTCCGCATTGGCGATTCTGGCGCGCAGGCGGCGCAGCACCTCAAACAGCTGTTCCTCTTCCTCATCCAGCACAAAACCGCCGGGCGTGCGGGCCGTTTTCTTCTTTCCGGCCGTTTTGCCTGCCGCGCCTTTTTTCTCCGAAGGCTCCTGTTCTTTGGCCATTTTCATGACGATCCGTTCGCCTTCTTCAAGAATCCGCGCCGATTTATCCGTGAGCTTCACGATGGCGTAGTCGTCCGGCGTGACGGCGAGATACTCCTGCAGCATGAGATGGTTCATCACCTGGCGCAGACGGTATGTGGGCACTTTGGCAAGGCTGGCATAATAGACGTTTTCATCCATCCGGTACTGCCGGATTTTAGCCGTATTCGCGCCGTGCACCGTGTCGATGATCACATTGGTTCCATACCTCTGACGACACTGGCGCACACAGCCTATCAGCTTCTGCGCGATTTCCGTCACGTCCGTTTCCTCGAACTGGCTCAGGCAGTTCGAGCAGTTCCCGCAGTAATTGGAGCCATACTCCCCGAAATAGCGCAGGATGTAATCCCGCAGACATTCGTTTGTGAAGCAGTAAAAGGTCATCTTCCGCAGTCTCTGGCGGTCCCGCTCCTGCACCACCTGGCGGGTCAGCTCGTCCAGCTCCTCATTTTCCGTGTTATGGTCGATGAAAAACTGGTTCGTCACCACATCCTGTCCGCCGTAGAGCAGAATGCACTGGGCCGGCTGGCCGTCCCGCCCGGCGCGCCCCGCCTCCTGGTAATAGCTTTCCATATTTTTGGGCATGTTGTAATGAACCACAAAACGCACGTTGGACTTATCGATTCCCATGCCGAAAGCGTTGGTGGCCACCATGATGGGATACCGGTCGTAGATGAAATCGTCCTGGTTCTGCCTGCGCTCCTCATCGCTTAAGCCCGCATGATACCGGGTCGCGGGAAAGCCGTCATTACGGAGCCTGGCGCAGACCTCCTCCACCACCTTTCTGGTCAGGCAGTAGATGATGCCGCTCTCTCCCTCATGAAGCTCCAGATATTTTCTGGTCGCCGCATACTTATCCTTCGGGGACTGCACGGCAAAATAGAGATTGGGCCGGTCAAAGCCCGTGGTGGAGATCACCGGATCGCGCAGCTGGAGAAGGTCCACGATATCCTCCCGGACCTCCTTCGTCGCGGTTGCCGTAAACGCGCTGACGACAGGCCGCCGGGGCAGCCTGTCGATAAATTCCGCAATTTTCAGATATCCCGGCCGGAAATCCTGCCCCCACTGGGAAACACAGTGAGCCTCATCCACCGCCACCATGACGATGGGCGCCTGAAGCGCGAACTGGAGAAAATCCTCGGTAAGAAGCCGCTCCGGCGCCACATAGATGAGGGTATAACGGCCCTGCGCCGCAAGGGCGAGGGCCTTTTTATACTGGGCAAAGGTGAGGGAGCTGTTCAGATAAGCCGCATGTACCCCGGCCTGATTCAGCGCCGATACCTGATCCTTCATGAGGGAGATCAGCGGAGAAACCACCAGGGTGATCTTTCCCATCACCAGGGCGGGCACCTGATAGCAGATGGATTTTCCCGCCCCGGTGGGCATGACGCCGAAGGTATCCCTTCCGGCAAGAATGCCGTCGATCAGCGCCTCCTGTCCTTCCCGAAAGCTGTCATAGCCGAAATACTGTTTTAACACCTCATATTTATCCATGAATTTCTGTATACTCCTGATGCAGACGAATATGACCCTGGCTTTCAGCCTGAAGAACGGGCTGAGTCCAAACCGGACAGCCTATCCCACCTGGGTCAGATAGCTGCTCACCGCATACACCGTCTGTCCGTTGTAGATCAGCTTCGTCCAGCCCCGGTCCTTATCCTCCGCGATCCGCTCCGCCGTGGCGTCCCCGGTGAGCTGTGCCACCACCTGAGAGGGCGCGTTCGTCGTAGGAAGGGTGCGCAGGTTGGTCTGCCCGCTCTTCGCCATCATGATTCCGGAAGCCGCCGTAAAGTGCATGCCGGCCTCCGGATTCTCATCCGTAATTTTTTCCTGTTCCTTATAATCCATACTGGTGGCAAGCAGACGGGAAGAGGCGTAGACCACCTGGCCGTTCACCTCCAGCCTGGACCAGCCGGTGTCGCTGATGCCGGTGCGCACCACGGCCTCGCCGTAGCTCAGCGTGCCAACCACATTTCCCGTGACGGTGCTGGGCTGATCCCGCAGATTCACCTGATCCCTCGCCGTGACCGCCTCGCTCACGTCCCGGAAAACCATACCCGCAGATTCGCTGGTCCCGTCGTCCGCCTGCGCGCTTCCGGAGCCTGCCGCCTCCCCTGAGGAACCGTCCGCTGCTCCACCGCTCTGGGAGGCGCCATCTGCTGCATTGCCGCCTTCCCCGCTTCCCGATGCGCTCCCGCTCAAATCCGTGGTCAGAAAATTATGCACCGCATACAGCTTCTGCCCGTTGTAAATCACCCGGTCCCAGCCGTTGCTTCCGATTCCTGTCCGCTGTACCGTCTCTCCGTTCGGGAGCTGATAAACTACCTCGCTGTCCAGTGTGGTGGGGAGGGTGCGCAGGTTGGTCAGCTCCTTCGCCGTCACCGTGTCGTTCACTTCCGTAAAGTTTATGCCAAGCTCCGGATTGGCCGCCACCTCTTCCACCGGCGTCTGATCCTTCGCCTCAGCCGCCTGGCTGTAGCCGAAGTAAGCCAGATTTACGTCCACGCTTCCCCGGATGCCCGCCACCGTTCCCTGGCTGGTATACTGCCACATCGCGTGGGTTCCGCTGTAGGTGGAAGAAGGCGTCTCCGGATAAGGCCGCTCCGGATACTGGGACACCCATACCCGGTACCTGCTCCCCAGGGTATCCATGTTCCACTGGGCATTTCCTTCCATCTCATTTCGGGAGGCGTAAAACATGGGAGTATAGCCCGCCGCTGAAATGGTATCCAGAAAAGCGCAGGCGATCGTCGTCCGCTCTTCCGCTCCCAGCCCGTACTGCCTGCTGTCCGGCGACTGGAAATCCTCACAGTTATAGGCCACCGGATAAGTAATGGGATACCGGGAGATAAAATCCGCCACCCATGCCGCTTCCTCCCTCGCCTCCTCTTCCGTCACCGCGGAAGAGAAAAAATAGGCTCCCACAAGAAGCCCGTTCTTCGCAGCCTCCTGCAGATTGTAACGGGCGCCCGGATCCTCATAAATGATTCCCGTCACCTTGGTCCGGTAGCCCACGCGGATCATGGCGAACTCCACGCCGGACTGCGCCACCTGCTCCCAGTCAATGGAGCCCTGATATTTGGACACATCGATGCCCAGCGTCACCTCGTCGGTTTCGCCCTCCGGCTTTGCCGCGGCGTTCAGATCCACGGAAGCACCGCCGCCCGTTCCGGCAGCGTTGGCTCCTCCCTGCGGATCCTCCTCATCGTCCATGCTGCCCACCTCGGCCGCCACGGTGGACGTTACCGCGCTCTCTTCCTGCGTCTCACCGGAATCCGCCGTCTCCAGTTCGCTTCCCGTTTCATCCGCCGGACTTTCCGAAGCCGCACCCGTACCGTTTTCTCCCGATTGTGCGCCAGCACCAATCTGTTGTACGTCAGCATCAACCTGTTGTACGTCAGTACCAACCTGCTGTGCGTCAGCATCGGTCTCCTGCGCACCGGCCTGCCCCGATACAGCGCCCGCAGTTCCGCCGCAGCCCCGAAGTGTCAGGATCACCGCCACAACAACCGCAATCACCAGTATGGCAGCTCCCGCCGGAACGGCAATGGTAACCCAGTCCGTTCTTCTCCTTCTGTGCCGTCCATGCCTTCTTCTTTTCGTCATTTCCGCCCCTTCTTTCGCAGCTCATAAAGCCCATAATCCACAAAGGATTCTGTTTTTCCGACTTCGCTTCTATTATAAAACCGCCTGTCCGAAGGGCGCAACGGCTCTCTGCGGGAATTAAAAAATTATTAAGAAGTGGAAATCTGCCGGAAACAGCCTCAGCCCGCCTTCGCCTGCTCCTCTTCCCAGCCCTTACATACATCCACCCATTCTCTGGTTCCGGAATATTCCTCCAGCTCCTGCATGGTCAGCTCAATGGCGCTGTTGCTGCTGCCGCAGGCGGGAAATACGGTGGCAAACCGCTTCAGGGATTCATCCAGATAGATTTTCACCCCGTTGTTCACCGCAAAGGGACACACACCGCCCACCGCATGGCCGATTTTTTCCTCCACCTCCGCAGCCGGGATCATCTTCGCCTTCATGCCGAAGCGCGCCTTATACTTGGAGTTATCCACCTTCGCATCCCCTGCCGCGACGATCAATACACATTCCTCGCCCTGATAGAAAGACAGCGTCTTTGCGATCCGCTTTCCCTCACAGTGCAGAGCCTGCGCCGCCAGCTCCACCGTAGCGCTGGAAACCTCAAACTCCTGAATCCTATCCTGTGCATTCCACTGCTTTAAATATTCTCTCACTCTTTCGATTGCCATTTCACTTTCTCCTCAAATTTTCATTTTGGCCAGATAAGCTTCCATATGCGTCCTTACCGCCGCGAACTGCTCCATCGTTATGGGATTGTCCGAGGAGAAGGAAAGCATCTTTTCCAGGTATCCCTGTTCCTGCACGATCCGGAGACTGACAGGAAACACCAGCTCATACACCAGGGAAATATGACCGATCACATGATCCACAGCCGTCCTTTTCAGGCTCCGAAGCACCGCCTTATCCTCATAAAAGGCGGCAAGCACCTCCGGAGAGACCTGACAGCTTCGCAGTTCCTGCGTGGAAACATTATAAATTTCCTCCAACGGGAAATCCACGTTTACCTTCAGGATATCGATCTTGTCCGCATCCCTCAGAATGTTGCAGAAACGGGCTGTCCGCCCGTCCAGTTCCTCCGGAATCCGGTAGGCGCTGTGCCATGCCACAGCCGTACGCAGCAGCTCATCCTCCCCGGAATCACTGATATAATCCCGGATCCTGTCCGAAGAAAACAGAATCTCCGCCCCGTATCTGGCATGGTCGATGGACTCCGCGTCGATGAAGGTTCCATACCTCCTCAGCTGTTCAAAACGCCCCACATCATGCAGAAGTCCCGCCAGCCAGGCCAGATCCTGCTCCTCCCCGGTCATATCAAGAGACCGTGCGATTTTTTCACAAAGCTGCGCCACCCGCCAGGTATGCTCGATTTTCAGCCGCACCTTGTCATCCTGCACGTTATAATGCGACGTATATTCCCGGAACGCATCTGAAGCTTTCTTTCTGTCTATTTTCATCTTTCCCTCTTTTTGCCGCCGAACGGCGGCGTGATATCTTGAAGAAATATGTACTGCAGCACATATTTCCAGCAAGAAAGCCACAGGCTTTCTTACGCCTCCCTGCCGAAGCGTTTTTCGCTGTCTTCACCGGATCACAAGCCCCATCAGCCTGGCCAGCTCCGCCGCCTGGTACAGATCCACCACAGCCCCGGCCAGCTCCTTTTTTTCATCGGATATCAGAATGCCCTCGATCTCACAGCCGCGCAGATCCAATCCGCGCAGGGCAGTTCCGAACAGATTGGCCCGGTTCAGCTTCACCCGGTTCAGCTCCGTTTTCTTCAGACGACATTCCTCCAGATAGCTCTCCTGCAGATCGCAGCCGTTCAGTAAAGCCGACTCCCAGGATGTGCCGCTGAAATTGGCATAGGAAAACACGCTGTCCTCCATCCGTACTTCCTTAAACAGGCTTTCATGGAAATCCGCTCCCACACCCTTTACGGAAAGGAAGGCACATCTGTGAAAATAGCAGTCCGTCAGCCTGCTTCCTGAAAAATCACAATTGCGGAACAGAACGTCCACAAAGGACGCCTTTTCAAAATCGCAGTCATGGAAGCTGCAGCCGGATATTTCCACACTTTTCAGGCTTCCCCTGTAAAAGCTCTCGCTCTCCGCCGCGATTCCTTTCAGCAGACATTCCTCCGCCTGCTGCTCCTGCCTTATGCAGGCGTGAAGCCACAGGGCGGCATCCTCACGCGCAATGAGATTCTCCGGCAGAACAGGAGAAGCCGGCACCACCTGCAGTCCCCGTTTTTTGTCCATCAGGATCACTCCCTTTTTCTGTTACTGTTCCTTTGTCCGGACAGTAACTGCACAGTGATGCATGAACTGTCCGTTTTTTACTATATAATAAGAAAAGCCTTCCGTCAATCCTGCCTGACCGGATCAACCTACGGACAGGCAGAACAGTGCTTTTGCAAAAAGTTTACGTTTCTTTAAAGTTTTCTTTTTCTTCTCTTTAGAAATCTTTTTTATAATGATTTCAGAACAAAGAAAGGAAATAACACACCAATGGCAATCGGAATTTTAACCCTCCTGTTCGTCGCCATCAGTCTGATCAGCCTGATCGGCATTCTGCTTCTGTTTTTATGGAAGGAAGGCTCCGGAAAGGAAGCCCTGTTTTATCTGCTCGCGGTCTGGGGGCTTCTGATCGCAGCATGCAGCATCTTAAGCCTTCCATCCAGTTTTATCCTTTCCAGGAGCGTAAGCTTCGCTTTCGGTCTGCTCGCTGCCGCCGGTCTTTTCTGGCACAGAAATATAGAAAAGGGAACAGAGGAAAGCGGACCGGAAAAAGAAAAATCCCCCCATACCGTATCCTTTCTTCTCGTCGCCGCTTCCATTCTTCTTGGTATTCTTAAGCTGTACGGTCTGGTCTGAAAAAAGGGACCGTTTTCCTTTCTCCCGGCGTCTGTATACGGCCGCGCTGCCTTTGCACGCGGTTTGATTCCATGCCAAAATAATACAAAAATAAGGCAAGAAAATACATTTTATTTTCTCCCTGATTTCCTATGATAAAGGGACAGGAAAGATTTCTGTCAAAGCCATTTTTGCAAAACAGCTCAGGGAGGAAGTGTATCTTTATGACACCCATGAAATGGTTCTACTCATTCATCAAACCCTACCGCCCACGGATTTTTCTTGGGCTGGTACTGGTCACATTTCTGGCTGCGCTCGCCATCATCAACCCGGTGGTCAGCGGTCATGTGGTTGACGACGTCATCAGCGGAGGACAGTATGAGAAGCTGCCGGTTCTGATCGCCATACTGCTGCTCGTTACAGCTGCCAGAAGCGTGCTTCGTTTTTTCGTTCCCTACAACTTTGAAATCTGTTCTCAGGGCGTGCTCTATCAGATGAGGGATGCCGTATACCGCAAATTTTTGATGGAAGATTTCGCTTTTTACAACCGCAACCGTACCGGTGATCTGATGAGCCGCCAGACAGGTGATATGGATGCGATCCGGCACTTCGTGGCGAATATCATTTCATCCATTTATGAAAATGTACTCTATTTCGTTTTCGCACTGGTCATGGTATTTACCATCAATACCAAACTGGCTCTCTGCATGCTGTGCATTCTGCCGTTTACGGTATTTTTTACCATCTCCCAGTTTTTCCGCGTAAAACCGGCCTTCCAGAACATTCGAAACCGTTTTTCCAGCCTGAACGCCTTCGTACAGGAAAACATCAGCGGAAACCGTGTGGTCAAGGCCTTCGCAAAGGAAGATTTTGAAAAGGAAAAATTCGATAAGGAAAATGATGCCTACCGGGAAGCGGAGCTCGGAGCGGCGGCCATCTGGTCCAAATATGTGCCGATTTTCGAATTCTTCTCCAACATTCTCACCGTTGTCCTCATCCTCCTGGGCGGACTGATGGCAATCCGCGGAGAGCTTTCCCTGGGAAGCCTGGTCACGGTGAACGGCTATCTGTGGATGCTGAACAATCCGCTGCGCATGGCCGGATGGTTCATCAACGATGTACAGCGTTTTATTACTTCCGTAGAAAAAATATATTCCACCTTTTCTGAAACCCCTCATATTTTCAAGCCTGACAATGCGGTGGAAAAGAAGCATCTGAAGGGAAGCGTGGAATTCCGGAATGTTTCCTATCAGGCGGAAGACGCGAGAGATGTGGACATCATCCGTGACGTGAGCTTTTCCGTTAAACCCGGTCAGACGATCGGAATCCTCGGTCCGACAGGCTCCGGAAAATCCACCATCATGAATCTGCTCTGCCGGTTCTATGACGCAACGGAAGGCGAAGTCCTGGTGGATGGCGTAAATGTAAAGGATATGGATCTGTATGACCTGCGCGACAACATCGGCATGGCCATGCAGGATGTGTTCCTCTTCTCAGATACCATAGAAGGAAATATTGCCTACGGACGTCCGGACTGTTCGTTTGAGAAGGTAAAAAAAGCGGCCATCGCGGCGGATGCCAATCATTTCATCCAGGCCATGCCGGAAGGCTATGATACCATCGTGGGCGAACGCGGCGTAGGCCTGTCCGGCGGCCAGAAGCAGAGAATCTCTCTGGCAAGAGCCCTGTTAAAGGATCCTGCCATCCTGATTCTGGATGACACCACATCCGCCGTTGATATGGAAACGGAAACCTACATACAGAAACAGCTGAAGAATCTGGAAGGGGCACATACGATTTTCATCATTGCCTACCGCATCTCTTCCCTGAAAGACGCGGATCAGATTCTGGTTCTGGACCATGGACGCATTGCAGAACGCGGAACCCATGAGGAGCTTCTGAAAAAAGGCGGCTACTATGCCCGCGTCTTTGAACATCAGTATCATACCGATGCCAAAAAAGCGGCGGAAGCCTATGAACGTGCCGCCCATACCATGACCGGCGCAGGAAGCCTGCAGCCGGCAGCAGATGCGGCAGGAAGGGAGTGACAATCAATGGCACGCAACAAATATGATGTGGACGAAATATATGAAGAGCATTTTGACCTCGGGCAGCTGAAACGTCTTGGCCGCTATGTCATCCCCTATAAAAAGGATATGATCATCGCAGCGGTACTCATGCTTTCCTCCAGCGCTGCCACCATGCTGATTCCCCGTTTCTTCATGACCGTCATGAACGAAATCATCCCCAACAGGGATATTCAGGGTCTTCTCCGGATCAGCCTGCTGACGCTTCTGGTCATCCTTTATTCCGTGTTTGCCCTGCGTATCAAAATCAAAATCACCAACCGGGTGGGCCAGACGGTCATTCATGAGCTGAGAAACGACATCTTCTGGCATCTGCAGGAGCTGCCCTTCTCCTACTATGATGACCGGCCGCACGGTAAGATTCAGGTACGTGTGGTTAACTATGTAAACAACTTAAGCGACCTGCTTTCCAACGGTCTCTTAAATACCATAACAGACCTGTGCAGCCTGATTTTTATCATCTTTTTCATGCTTTCCATCAATGTAAAGCTGACACTGATGTGTATGTGCGGCCTGCCCGTTCTCGCCCTCTTCGCCGCTGTCATTAAAAGACGGCAGCACAGAGCCTGGCAGATTCAGAGCAACAAGCAGTCCAACCTGAATGCCTATATTGCAGAAAGCATCAACGGCATCCGCGTCACGCAGTCTTTTGTCCGGGAACAGGAAAACAGCGGAATTTTCAACCGTCTGAGCGATGGATACCGTCAGTCCTGGATGAAGGCAGTCCGCTTCAACTTTATGATGGGTCCTACCGTGGACGTGATTTCCGCTGTGACCACAGCCTTCCTCTATGTGGCGATCGTGGACATGGCCATGAACGGCGGCGCTGCCTCCGTAGGCGTACTGGTCGCCTTTACCGGATATATCAGCCGGTTCTGGTCCCCAATCACCACACTGGCGAATTTTTATAATTCCCTGCTCACCGCAATCTCCTATATGGAGCGTATTTTTGAAACCATTGATACGCCGGTTGCGGTCAAAGATGCCCCTGATGCGACGGAAATGCCTCCCATCACCGGAAAGGTCAGCTTTGAGCATGTCACCTTCTCCTACGAAGAGGGCATTAAAACGCTGGATGATGTCAGCTTTACAGCAATGCCCGGCGAATCCTTCGCCATTGTCGGTCCCACCGGCGCCGGTAAGTCCACAATCGTCAACCTTCTGAGTCGTTTCTACAATGTGGGAGGAGGCAGAATCACCATTGACGGCGTGGATATCTCGAAGGTAACCCTGCGTTCCCTGCGCACCCAGATGGGCGTCATGATGCAGGACAGCTTCATTTTCTCCGGCACCATTATGGACAATATCCGCTACGGCAACCGTACCGCCACGGATGAAGACGTCATTCAGGCGGCCAAAACCGTCTGCGCCCATGATTTCATCATGCAGATGGAAAACGGCTACTATACACAGGTAAATGAGCGGGGCAGTCGTCTGTCCGCCGGACAAAGACAGCTCATCTCCTTTGCCCGCGCTCTGCTCGCGGACCCGAAGATCCTGATTCTGGACGAAGCCACCTCCAGCATCGACACGGAGACAGAAATCATACTGCAGAAGGGTCTGAATGAGCTGCTCAAAGGCCGTACCTCCTTTATTATCGCCCACCGGCTTTCCACCATCCAGAACTGCACCCGCATCCTCTACGTGGATAAGGGACGGATTCAGGAAAGCGGAAGCCACAACGAACTGCTCGCCCGCAAGGGTCCGTATTACCATCTGTACATGTCGCAGTACAGCTTCATGAAGGATGCCGATGAACTCGCCGCAGAGGAAAAAGAAGCCGCAGATAATCCGGATGACCGGGCGATGGCGCCGGCGTACAGCTGATTGCTTTCATCGCCGCAGCGATGTATCAGAAACATTTTCCAATTTCAGATTCCCGCGCCCGGAAGGCCCCTTTCCTTCCGGGCGCGGGCTATTTCTGATGTTCAGTGTTTTGGGAAGGTATGCTCCCCCGGCTACCAGATCGTTTTTATGTGAAACTTTTCCTCGATCAGCTTCTTTGCCTGATTGAATCTGTCCAGATAGTCTCCTCTCAGACAGCAGTATTCCATTCCGGCTTCATCAAACAGCATTTTAATTTCCCGGCTGTACTTTTCCCGATCCTGCGCAATTTTTTCATTCCTGGTTCCATCCTGCACAAACGATACCGTAGGCTCCAGAAACAGAACCAGATCGAAGCGGTTAATTCCGGAAACAGCATCCGCAAGGGCATCACATTTTTGAATTTCTTCCTTCTTTTTCAGGAGAAAATGGGAATAGAATTTCGTAGTAACCGCATCCGTATCGATAAACAGGATCCGGTTGCTGCTGTAGGCCGCTTCTATCTCTTCCGTTTTCTGTCTCAGGAAATTTTCGCACAAATCGTCCATATTCATAAAATCTTCACCGCCTGCGATGTCACAGGTATCCCGGCCGATTTCCCGGACAAAATTCGTGTTATAGGCAATCGACAGATTTTGTACAAGAGTGGATTTTCCCGTGCTCTCTCCGCCTGCTATCAGAACGCGTTTCACATAATACGGCCTGCAGATCGGCGGAATATACTGCCAGTTTGCGTATACATCGAACCGCAGGCTGGTGGAACTGACCGGAACCTCCGAACGGTCAAAATAAATCACTTCGCTTTCCGGGCAGTAAAGACTTTCAAACCGGCCGGTTCCCAGATAGTCCGTGCCGCAGAACACCGCGTCAATCGGCTTTCCGATCGCCGCCTTAATATCCTCGGCGCCTTTTTCCCAATAGTAATCCGTATTATATACTTCCTTGCTGACAGCCTTATCCTCGATCATAATGATTTTCACATTGGGCAGATGCCTGATATTATTATGGATCCAGCGGTACCTCAATTCCTTCGATGTGGATTCCCGTCCCTCACACCAGCTGATCATCACATACAGTTCTTCGCACATGGCGGCTGCCCTGATGATATCATGCAGGTGCCCGATATGCAGCGGATCGAAGGATCCCCCATACATTCCAACCCGATATCTCATTTTTTCCTCCATGCCGAAGCGATACGCTGAGGCCGCGAGGAGAAATCACGCAGGTGATTTCTCCTCTGCGATCACAGCAGTTTTGTGCTTCGGCGCAAAACTGCCGGGGCTGTCGGTTAATACCGAATTTCCCCCCTGACATGCAGGAAAGAGACAATTC
>ERZ894229.781-NODE-781-length-20964-cov-9.87364_pt1 | contig 20964 bp, 24 predicted proteins | sample MGYA00380295_ERZ894229 | MGnify/ENA primary metagenome ERZ894229 (study PRJEB32331, sample SAMN06328479) | human gut metagenome | biome: human gut microbiome; feature: stool | host: Homo sapiens | collected 2014-09-17 ... | reverse complement strand
CCTGATAGAACAGGCTTGATTTTGCCCCGGCAAGGCCGGAGCGGTTGCCGATCAGTGAAAGGTTCTGGCAGGGGGAGCCGAAGGTCAGCACATGGACGGGCTCGATTTTCCCGCCGTCTATCTTCGTAATGTCCCCCAGATGTTCCATTTCCGGGAAGTGCCTTTTGGTAATGGAGATAGGGGCCTTTTCAATCTCGCTGGCCCACGCCGGACGGATACCGCACCGAGAGGCCGCAAGCGGAAAGACCCCTATCCCGTCAAAGAGGCTCCCCAGCTTAATATCCGGCACTGTCCGGGGAGCCCTGCCCCTTCACGTTCATAATGCCTTCCAGCGTAGTCGCCGCAATCCCATACCGGGCGGCAACCGCAATGTCGTTTTTCACGTCCTCGTCCACAGTCCCGCCACAGACAAGGAGCATACGGGAACGTTTGAGCATATCCCGGCCCATGTCGATACCGTCCTTGTGTTCCTCCGGCACGTTGTCATTGAGGATCAGCGGAAGGTACAGCTTCGGGCAGATGGGGGCAAGGCCCGCTTCATAGGCTGCCCGGCAGAACTCCACGGCAAGGTCGGTGTCCACCTCGGGAATACCGCACCATGCGGCGGTGATGTATGCTAAAGGTCGCTTCATTTCTGGTTCCCTCCATTTCACTTATTAAATAAGGTAAAGCAAGGTACGCCCAACCCCTCCGCCCCTTCCCCCGGGAAGGGGGACGGCTCTGGAGAATTTATATCCCCGTCGCTTGACTGTGATAAAGCATAACCGGGAGAAATCCGTCAAGGGTGCCTCCGGCACCGCCTGCGGCGGCTCTGCCCTTGACTGATTTTCCCGGCTATGCTACGGAATAACTGGCGACGGGGAATAATTTATATCTCCAGAGCTTCGGGGCGTGGGGCAGAGCCCCACAGGTCTTGTGTCCTCGGGCCAGCATGGCCCGAAGTCCCGCTTATTTCTCCTTCTCGGTTTTCTTCTCCGGCTTCTCGTGTTCCTTCTGCTGGCCCTTCCAGTCGTCCAGCAGCTTGATGATCTGCTCCTTCATTTCCCTCGGGGTGGTTTCCTTTCCGAAATATTTGCTCAGTTCAGCGCCCGTCAAAATCACTTTGTCTACCTCCTTCTTGTCCTCCATCATAATGCCGTCGATCACATCCCCGTTTAAGAGCTTCTTCTCGTCCAGCTCCCTCATGCGCTTTGCCTGCGCCTGGGACGGGGAGGACTGCTGGCTGTCGATGGCAACGGCGATATAGTTCTGGTTCTTCTTGCTGATATAGGAGAGCTCCACGGCAGTCGTAAAGCCCAGCTTCTTTGCGTCCATGAGGGCCATCAGGTCAGGGACAAGCTCATTGAGCCGGATATACCGTTGTACCTGCTTGACCGCCATTTTGTTCCGCTCGGCTACAATCTCGTTGGAGCGTTTGCCTGCGTCCTTCGGGTCAATCTGGCCCGAAGTGCGGGAGCCCTGGTGCTTGATGGCTTCAAGCTGCATTTTCAGCGCCTTTGCCCGCTCACTGGGGAGGATTTCTTCACGCTGGTTTAAGTTGTCCTCAACCATCTGCGTGATGGCCTCGTCGTCCGTCAGGTTGCGGACGATACAGGGCATATCCGCAAATCCGGCAAGCTCGCTGGCCTTCTGGCGGCGGTGGCCGGAGACAATCTCATAGCCGCCGTCCTCCCGGGGCCGGACGATAGCGGGCTGGGTGACGCCCTTATCCTTGACGCTGGACACCATTGCCCGCATTTCATCATCGTCCCGCACCTGGAACGGGTGGTTCTTGAAAGCGTGGAGCTCGTCCAGCTTGATATAGACGATCTGTTCCTCCCCACGGCGGGGCGCTTCTTTGGGCGGCTCCTGCGGCTTCGGCTGTTCCGGGGCCGGAGGCTTCACAGCGGTAGAACCCTTGTCCGCCGCCTTTTTCGGGGCAGGAGCCTTCGGGGCCTTTTCCTTGTTCCCGGTGGCCTTGTCCAAAGCCTCCTTCCAGATGGAAGTTTTCTTCGGAGCGGCGGGTTCTTTTGCCGGGGCGGTCTTTTTCTTGTCCGCCGGAGTTTTCGCCTGCGTCTCCTTCGGAGGGCGGCCCCTGCGCTTCGGTGACTCCGCTGTTTTGTCAGGCTCCTTCTTCACAGCCTTATCCAGCTTTTCGGGCTCCTTTCCCTTATCCGGTGGGGTGGCTGCTTTCTCCGGCGTTTTTTCTTTTTCCGCCGCTTTCTTCTCGGCCATGATTTCCGAAAAGTTATAGACGGAAACATTCGGGCTTTTCTCTGCGCCTGCCTTCTCGGAAGTGGGAGCCTCCTTATCCTTCGGCGGTGCGGCTTTGTCTGCGGCCTGCTCCGGGGGCTTCTGTTCCGGCGTGGGCGGTTCGGTTTTCGCAGGTTCCTTGACGGGAGCCTGTTCCGGGGGCTTGCCCGGCCCGGTGTCCGGCGCTGCCGTCTCCGGGACTTTTGTGGTTTTATCATCTGGCATACACGTTTACCTCCTGATTTTGAGCATGAAAAAAGGGGCCTGATTTTTCATCAGGCCCCGGTGGGGTAGTTCCTCCTTTCTTGCCAAGCTACAAAAATACCGCCCGTAGTCTCGTTTGGGCGGTATCTCTGCGTAAGATTGGCAGTCCATTGTTAATTTTTATAATGTTCCCTTTGTACACCGTTGCAAGGCTCATCTCATGAAAAAATAACAAGGGAGATGTATGTAAGGGAATGATTAAGAAGAAGTTTTCGATTGCGGTTTTAACCGCACTGCTGCTTTTATCTCAGACGGCTGGATGTTCGCTGCCAGCTGATGCTTCAACTCTACAGGAGCAGGTTTCCTCCATCGCTGAGGCATCTCTCCAGCCGAATCCTTAGATTCAGCAGGCGGTTCATCTGCGGGTCTTGCTGAGATACCCGCCTATAATGGCTCAGCCTATATTGCCATAAATGGTAATGTCCCATATTTTACGGATGAAGAGATGTCGGCTGATGGGTTTGAGTCCTATTCTGAACTGGACGCTCTGGGCCGCTGCGGCGCCGCCTATGCATCCGTGGGCCCGGAAACCATGCCTACCGAAGATAGAGGGGAAATCGGAAGCGTTAAGCCTTCCGGCTGGCAGTCCGTAAAGTATGATATTGTTGATGGGAAATACCTGTATAACCGCTGCCATCTCATTGGATACCAGCTCACGGCAGAAAACGCGAATGAGAAAAATCTGATCACAGGGACCCGCTACCTCAATATCGAAGGGATGCTCCCCTTTGAAAATATGGTAGCAGACTACGTTAAGGAAACCGGGAACCATGTAATGTATCGAGTTACCCCGATTTTTGAAGGTGACAATCTGGTCGCTTCCGGTGTCCTCATGGAAGGGAAATCGGTCGAAGATGACGGGGAAGGGATCCTGTACTGTGTATATTGTTACAATGTGCAGCCCGGCATCAGTATTGACTACGCAACTGGTGCAAGCTATCTGGACAGCACATCAGCCAGCCAGGCAGACACACAGGAATATGGAACAGAAGCAACGTACATCCTTAACAGGAACTCAAAGAAATTCCATGCCCCTTCCTGTTCTTCTGCAGAAGATATATCTGAAACCAATCGAGAGGAATACACCGGCTCCAGACAGGACCTTATTAATCAGGGTTATGAGCCATGCGGAAGGTGCAACCCTTAATTTCCCGATTTCTCAAAAAAAGATGGCCTTGAAAGCCATCTTTTTTTCATCCAGATTTTTTAATGTTCTCAGCCAATTCCATAAAAAAGGAATTGATTTATCGCATTATTAACGGATGCTGTATCACCGAAAACGTATCTTACTACACGACCGGCGATAAGAACACAGACGTTGTGGAAATGGATGAGACCACTGACAAAGGCAATGCCAAAGAATAATCCCGTTACAAAGCGACGGATATTATTGCTGGTATAGTGTGTCAGTAACTGCCTGAAACCGTCAATTACCAAAGGGAGCATGAATACGATACATATCTGGATAGACATCGGCCCCATTAGAATAGCTGTGGGAATCCCAACCAGGATCCCCACCAACTCTCCGGTACACCTTGCACATATCGGAAATTGGCGTCCCTTCCAGTAAAATGAACGGTCCGGCCTTGCATGGCAGCCGAAAAAAATTCTCAGAAATTTTCCCATTTGGAATTAAGCCCCTGTTGCTGCAATCGCAATACCCAAAATAAGCATTGCGATATAATATACAATCCAGAAGCCTACGCATACCAATGCGCCAATCCCAGCCGCTTTTGCAGTCTTGGGCTTCTGATCCTTCCATACCAGGAAAAGGACAAGGCCTACAATGGGAATACAGCATCCAAGGAGTCCCCAAAGGAATCCTCCTTTATCAGTTACCTGCGGCTGATTTGAATAATTTGTTCCCTGTTCCATACTTTACCTCCAAATTTTTCTCTTTGATCTTATTGACTTAGGTTATGTCAGCATATCGCTCCTCCTTCCGACCATAATTAAGTCTACAAAAAATATGACAGATGCTGACAGAAACAATCCCTCAAAAAGGGATGAAAATAGAAAAACCTGGAAAGCCCTCTATGGGAACCTTCCAGGCTAATATTGATACTTTTTGAATTTTGGCCATTAATCCTCAATTTTCCGGATACCCTGCTTTGTATATATTCCATTCGAAATATATATTTCCTTCTCCATCATATACTTCATAATGGTCAAGGGTTTCTTGTGTTGCGGGAGTATACCCATCTTTAGTCATTTTGTCCCGCACTTCATTCATTTCCTCTACGATTGTTTTCCTGGCAAAAGTTTCATCCCGGAATAAGTACACAGAATCCTCTCCGGAATAATCATGGTATCTCACTACGACCAAAACATCAGGGGTATCGTCTCCGATTTTAAGAAACACAGGTTTTACTTCCTTTGTGTCCTCAATCATGGGATTAACGGTTTCAAAACTGGTATCCACCCCAAATTTTCCCAGCCAGAGCTCAGCCTCTTGTGCCTCTCCGGCAACCCAGGCTTCATTGTAGCTGCCTTGCGGTTCTCTCCTGCCTGCTCTTTTCTTTTCGATATAGTGCTCGAACATTTCATCGATATTAATGTTTTCCATAATTTGCCTTCTCCTCTCAGTTCAATTAAGCCATTTTTCCAGAATATCATTTCCTAATTCCATCCTGGAATGACAACGGGGACAAAATTTGACCTTTGGCTCTTTTGTATCCTCCTCATTTTCCGGTACCACCTCCGTTAATGGGATCGTGTACCTGCAATTGTTACATACTGCATCGACAGGGTCATTCCTGTCTTTGATTTTCCAGTATGAGGTACTGCCAACAACGACAGAATGAACTATTTCGTCCCTGTCACGTCCATCTTCAAATACTCCGGGACGCGGCAGCCAGGCAGTTACAAGATGGTCCATGGGGAACGGACTCTGGTTGTACCAGTGCCCTTTCCAAAAAGAATAATACCTCAAATCCAAAGCGTCTCCAAAATCAACAGTTACCGGATATACATATGCATCCTGTGTAACAGGATTGACGGCATCACCATCCGGAAGCATCTCGTTGACGGGGATCCAGTCTGTTATTCCCCGTACAGATAAAAAATCTGTTTTGGCTGGCAACTCAAGCCATTCAATATCATCCGGATTAATGTAGAGGTAAAGCATCTTCAGAAGGCGTTTGGCATCACGGAGTCGGTTCTGGTCATTCTTCCAAAGCCAGCTGTTCACAATATCAGACTGCAGAAACGAACAATACTTAAACACATGCCCTTCGGCAATATCCCTTTCGGCACATTCTTTCCATGTGACCCCGAACACGGGATATCCTGGATAATAGTCATTAAGGAATGCGTCAAGCATAGTAACCAGGCCAGTACAACGGCGCCACTGCTTCTTCCCCAGATATTTTTCTGCAATATCAAGGACACACCATACATCCTCCCTGCTCATCGGAATCCCTTGTCCATCATAGGGACCACGAATTCTTGTAAAACAATTATCGTAGCTTTCACCCAGACAGGCATCTTTTTTCCTGTATTTTTCTTTAAGAGCATTGGATTCATCATCAATGAGTGTTTGTGCCGCCTGGTGGGAAATCACCGCACTCACATTCACATCATAGTCTACATAAAAGTAACTTCCGTCATAGGTCTTTTTGGTATGTATCAAAATAGGAATTATCTGATCCATATTATACATATTCCCTTTCTTTTTTGATTATCAAACTACTTTTCCATCCCATACATCTTATACATATATGGCTCCGCTTCTCTCCCATTTCGTCCGATGGGATTCCAATGCGGCAACGGGCTTAGATCTTTTTCACTGATCCACTTGGCCGGATTAATATAAAATTTCATATACTTCCCGTCAATGGTTTCGACCACCAAATGATACGGGAAACAGTCTGTCCGAAACAATTTTCTTATTTTCAAGTTTTTGTATTCCTTTCTCTTATGGTATCGGGAGCATTCATCCCCAGCACTCAGCTGTTACGAAATCAACGTCGGTATTCACTACAATGCCGGATTCCATGCTGCATTCTGCCAGGATTTGGCTGAGATGATCTGAGCTGGTGATCTCTTTCTGTTTTTTCGAGTATTCCCAGGGAGCAGCGGTCGGTAACATAACAACATTCCCGTTCTCATCATCCCACTGAACTTCCAGCCCAATCTCTTTCAGTTCATTCACTATGTCCACAAAAAGAGCTGCCATTCCACAACATGAAGTATCATCCCATTGATAATCAAGAAGATGATAATCTTTCAATTCACAATCTTCATAGGCAATCATTTCTTTACTTGCCCTGTTTTTACAGACGGCCTCGAAGAAATCCGAACCTTTGTCCATGACCTTTTTCTTGACATGTGGATGCTGTTCCAAAAAGCCGTAGAACTTTGATGGGATAATGCCTACTGCATTTTCCTGGAAACAAAACCCATAACCATGGATCATAACAACATTTGAACTCATAACTTCTCCTTTCTAAATCGCTTTCACTGTTACAAAAGAAATATGCTTGAAGAAGTAAATGCACAAAATGAGGAATACATATGCTTATTATCCATGAAGCCTAACGATTTGATTGCAAAATTCTAAAGAATTAGCTTATCTAAGATAAAATTGGGGAGGCCGATGTTCGGCCTCCCCTTATCGCTTATCATATTATGACTATGATAAATATTCATTGATGAATTCCTCTTCCGTCAGGACGGGAACGTTCAGCTCCTTCGCCTTTTTGTTCTTGGCGGAATTGGAGGTGCTGTCGTTGTTGATGAGACAGGTGGTCTTACCCGTGACGCTTCCCGTTACCTTCCCGCCCTTTTGCTCTATTGCTTCCTTCAGGGCGCTCCGCCCGTCGAAATGGTTCAGGCTTCCGGTCACCACAAAAACGAGGCCCTTCAGGGTCTGTGTGGATTCATCCGCCTCCATGTGCTCTATGGTAAGCTCGGAAAGAAGCAGCTTCATGTCCTCCCGGTTCTTTTCCGACTGCCAGTAATCGTGGAAGGTTCCGGCGATTACACCGCCTACGCCGTCGATCAGGCTCAGCTCCTCCACGTCCGCGTTCATCATACGCTCCAGATCGTCATGGTATTCCCGGCAGATCATCTTCGCATTGGCAAGGCCGATGTTCTGGATGCCGAGGCCGTAGATCACCCGGGGAAGGGTGGTTGTTCTCGCCCGTTCGATGCTTTCGGAAAGGTTCTGCCAGGATTTTTCTCCAAAGCCGTCCATGGCGACGATCTCGTCCCGATACCGGTCCAGATGGAACAGATCGGCAAAGCGGTGGAGAAAGCCCCTTCCCAGAAATTTCTCCAGTGTGGCTTCCGAAAGTCCGTCGATGTTCAGCGCGTCCCGGCTGACGAACAGGGTAAAGGCCTTCACCCGTTTGGCGTCGCAGTCCGGATTGGTGCAGTAGAGAGACTGCACGTCGTTGACCTGCCGGATCTCCGCGTGCCCTCCGCAGACCGGACAGGTATCCGGAATGGGCAGGGTACCGCTTCTGGTCAGGTTTTCCGCGATCTGGGGAATGATCATGTTCGCCTTATAGACAGTGATCCGGTCCCCGATTCCCAGCTCCAGCCCCTTTACGATGCTCACGTTGTGGACGCTGGCCCGGCTTACGGTGGTGCCCTCCAGCTGTACCGGCTCAAAAATGGCCACCGGATTGATCAGACCGGTCCGGCTGGCGCTCCACTCCATCTCCAGAAGGGTGGTCTCCGCCGTCTCGTCCTCCCATTTGAACGCGATGGAATCCCGCGGGAATTTGGCCGTGCTTCCCAGGGAAAGTCCATAAGCGATGTCGTCGTAGATGAGCACCAGACCATCAGAGGGGATGGGGAAGGTCCGGATGCTCTCCTCAAAATCAGAGACGGCCTCTTCCACGTTTTCCGCGTCCACCTCCCGGTACTCCACCACATCAAAGCCCTGGGTAGCCAGAAATTCAAACTGCTTCCTTCTTGAATTTCCAAAATCCGGAGCAGATCCATTCTCACGGGCAGAAACCAGTGCGAAGGCATAAAAACGCACACTTCGCTGCGCCGTTACCTCGCTGGAAAGCTGACGAACGGAGCCGGAGCAGAGATTTCTCGGGTTTTTATAACGCGCATCTACATCCTCAATTTTCTTATTGATATTTTCAAAATCCTCATAGCTGATGACTGCTTCGCCGCGCAACACCAGCTCGCCCTTAAATGGAATGACCAGAGGGATATTCGCGAACACCTTCGCGTTGGGCGTAATCACCTCTCCGATCTCCCCGTTTCCCCGGGTAACTGCCTTCTCCAGTTTTCCATCACGGTAAGTAAGCACAACGGTCAGACCGTCCAGCTTCCAGGAAAGAAGCCCTTTTTGGTTTCCCAACCAGTCCCGAAGCTCCTCCCTGCTCTTCGTCTTTCCCAGAGAAAGCATGGGCCGCTCATGACGTTCCTTGGGAAGCTCGTCCACCGCCTCATAACCCACGGTGATGGTCGGACTTCCCGCCAGCACGGTTCCGGTTTCCTTTTCCAGTGCCTCCAGTTCATCATAGAGACGGTCGTACTCATAATTGCTCATGATCTCCTTGTCCTCGGCATAATATGCCCGGGACGCTTCTAAAAGTTTTATGATCAGTTCCTTCATTCTTAAAATATTATTTTGTTCCATATAGCCTCCTTTACTATTTATCACTCTTATCGCATAAAAATATGCTGTATAATTACATCAGTAAAAACCATATAAGAAGACCACTGAAAACATATATCTGATTTACAGTGGTCACTTAAGTTAACTCTCTATCGTATTTTTCCGTCAAATAAAGCAATTATTTGACACCATTTAGTTTCTACTACTGACACCATTTTGACACCATTTGCCCGTCATGATACGTGAAAACATAACAATTTACATGAATTTCACATTTATGTCATCATGAAATAATCACTCGAAAACAGCCTTGCTGTTGCTGATTTCCCGAATATCATAGGGTGTCGTCTGATATACGTAATAATTGAGCCAGTTGGTATATAGGTTGTTGCAGTGGGACCTCCAGGAAAGGACCGGCCGCTTCGTGCAGTCGTCGTCCGGATAGTAATTGACGGGAAGGTCGATGGGAAGGCCTTTCTCTTTATCCCGCATATATTCGTTATGTAAGGTATACCGGTCATATTCCGGATGGCCCATCACGAAAACCTGACGGCCCTCGTCCGTCATGCAAAGAAGCACGCCGGCTTCTCTTGATTCAGCCATCACTACAAGATCCGGGCAGGCGTGGATGGCCTCAGCAGGTACCGCCGTATGACGGCTGTGGGGGATATAGAAAATGTCGTCAAAGCCGCGCACCAGCGGAATTTTCCGGTTGAGCACCCGGTGCGGATATACGCCGAACAGCTTCTTTGGCAGAAGCACCTTGTTCAGCCCGAAATGATAGTAAAGCCCCGCCTGTGCTCCCCAGCAGATATGGAAGGTGCTGGTCACATGGGTTTTGGACCACTCCATGATCTCACAAAGCTCCTCCCAGTAATCCACCTCTTCAAAGGGGATCTGCTCCACCGGCGCGCCCGTGATGATCAGGCCGTCGTATTTGTTCTCCTTCAACTCATCGAAGGTATTATAAAATTTGTTCAGATGGGTGATGGAGGTGTTCATGGACACGTGGCTGTTCATTTTCATGAAGGTCACATCCACCTGCAGAGGCGTGTTGGACAGGGAGCGCAGAAGATGCAGCTCCGTATCCTGCTTGACGGGCATCAGATTCAGGATACAGATCTGCAGAGGGCGCATGTCCTGATGCAGCGCCCGGTACTCGTCCATGACGAAAATATTTTCATTATCCAAAATATCCCTTGCGGGAAGATCACTCTGTACTTTAATCGGCATTGCTTTTTATTCCTCCATATCCAGATACTGCTTCATGAATTCCTCTTCCGTGAGAACGGGCACATTCAACTCCTTCGCCTTTCTGTTCTTGGCGGAGTTGGAGGTGCTGTCGTTATTGATCAGGCAGGTGGTTTTTCCGGTCACGCTTCCCGTGACCTTGCCGCCCTTCTGTTCGATCACCTCTTTCAGGGCGCTTCGTCCGTCGAAATGGTTCAGGCTTCCGGTCACCACGAAGACGAGCCCTTTCAGGGTCTGGGCGGATTCATCCACCTCCGTATGCTCGATGGTAAGCTCGGAAAGCAACAGCTTCACATCCTCCCTGTTCTTCTCTGACTGCCAGTAATCGTGGAAGGTTCCGGCGATCACGCCGCCCACGCCGTCGATCAGGCTCAGTTCCTCCACATCCGCAGCCATCATCCGGTCCAGATCATCGTTGTATTCCCGGCAGATCATCTTCGCGTTGGCAAGGCCGATGTTCTGGATGCCCAGGCCGTAGATTACCCGGGGAAGGGTTGTCGCCCTCGCCCGTTCAATGCTCTCGGAAAGATTCTGCCAGGATTTTTCTCCGAAGCCGTCCATGGCGACAATTTCCTCCCGGTACCGGTCCAGATGGAACAAATCCGCAAAACGGTGGAGGAAACCTCTGCCGAGAAATTTCTCCAGCGTGGCTTCGGAAAGGCCGTCGATGTTCAGCGCATCCCGGCTGACGAACAGGGTAAATGCCTTCAATTTTTTTGCGTCGCAGTCCGGATTTGTGCAGTAGAGGGACTGCACGTCGTTCACCTGCCGGATCTCCGCCTTCCCTCCGCAGACCGGACAGGTATCCGGAATGGGAAGGGTGCCGCTTCTGGTCAGATTTTCCGCAATCTGGGGAATGATCATGTTCGCCTTGTAAACGGCGATCCGGTCCCCGATTCCCAGCTCCAGGCTCTTCACAATGCTCACGTTATGAACGCTGGCCCGGCTCACGGTGGTTCCTTCCAGCTGCACCGGCTCAAAGATGGCGACCGGATTGATCAGGCCGGTCCGGCTGGCGCTCCATTCCATTTCAAGCAGGGTGGTTTCCGCCGTTTCATCCTCCCACTTGAACGCAATGGAATCCCGGGGGAACTTGGCCGTGGTACCCAGGGAAAGTCCGTAGGCGATATCATCATAGATGAGCACCAGGCCGTCCGAAGGAATGGGAAAGGTTTTGATTCGTTCCTCGAAACCGGAAACCGCCTCTTCCACGTTCTGTGCGTCCACCTCCCGGTACTCCACCACATCAAAGCCCTGCGCGGCAAGGAATTCAAACTGCTTTTTTCTGGAATTTTCAAAATCCGGAGTTTCCGGACGAACCTGAGAATCCGCTGCGGCAGTCTCCTGCGCGGAAACCAGCGCGAAAGCATAAAAGCGCACATTTCTCTGCGCTGTGATCTCACTGGAAAGCTGGCGCACGGAACCGGAGCAGAGGTTTCTCGGGTTTTTATAACGTGCGTCTGCGTCCTCTATTTTTTCATTGATCTTTTCAAAATCCTCATAGCTGATCACAGCCTCACCGCGGAGCACCAGCTCACCCTTAAAGGGAATGACCAGCGGGATGTTCACGAACACCTTCGCATTGGGAGTAATCACCTCTCCGATCTCTCCGTTTCCCCGGGTGACCGCCTTGAACAGGGTTCCGTCCCGATAGGTGAGCACCACGGTCAGGCCGTCCAGCTTCCAGGAAAGAAGTCCCTTCTGGTTTCCCAGCCAGTCCCGCAGTTCCTCTCTGCTTTTCGTCTTTCCCAACGAAAGCATGGGGCGCTCATGGCGTTCCTTGGGAAGCTCGTCCACCGCCTCGTAGCCCACCGTCACCGTAGGGCTTCCGGCCAGCACGGTCCCGGTTTCCTTTTCCAGCGCCTCCAGCTCGTCATACAGTCTGTCGTATTCGTAATTGCTCATGATCTCCCTGTCCTCGGCATAATAGGCCCGGGACGCTTCGGTCAGTTTTGCAATCAATTCTTTCATTCTTGCTGTCTTGTCCATGTTTACCTCCATGTCGGAACGCCCTTCGCTCCCGCGATGCGGTACAGCTCCTGAAGCTCTTCCTTTTCCACCAGCCGGTAGTTTCCGGGCGTCAGCCTTCCCAGTGTAATGTTTGCCACCCGCACCCGCTTTATACTGGTCACATCCATGCCAAGCGTACGGCACATCCGCCGGATCTGCCGGTTCAGTCCCTGTGTCAGCACGATGCGGAAGGTGAACTTTCCCTCCTGCTCCACCCGGCAGGGTCTGGTCTGTACGTCCAGTTCCTTTAAAAACACGCCCTCCGACATTTTCTTCAGAAAAGCGTCGGTAACAGGCCGGTTCACCCGGACCAGATATTCCTTTTCATGGAAATTTACGGCACGCATCAGCGCGTTGATCAGTTCACCGTCGTTGGTCAGAAGCAGAAGCCCCTCCGAATCCTTGTCCAGCCGTCCCGCATAGGTAACCCGGACCGGATAATCCACCACGTCCCGGATGGTTTTTTCCGCGAACCGGTCTTTCTCCGTGCAGGTCACGCCGACGGGCTTGTAAAAGGCGAGAACCACCTTTTTATCTTTTCGTTCCAGAGGACGGCCATCTACCGCCACCTCGTCGGAAGCCCCTACACGCTCGCCCATGTCCGCCGGCCGTCCGTTCACCGTCACCCGCCCGGCTTCGATCATCCGGTCGGCCTCCCTGCGGGAACAGATCCCGCAGTCGGCCAGGTATTTATTCAGTCGTTCCTGTTTTGTATGCTGTTCTGTCATCCTGTATTCCATATCCTTCTTGAATTTCCTGTCTATTATACACTACCGTTTCTTCGATTGTAAATCCCGGAAGCGAATTGCTCATCGTATCATGCCGCAGGCGATCCTCTCTCCCGCGTCTCCGGCAGGCTGGCTGCGGTAATCGTCGGGCATGGAATGGATGATGACCGTTTTGCCGGGAAGCTCCTGCGGCAGGAACCGCTCCGTATAGAAGGCCAGCCAGGCCTTTCCACCGGCCGACTCCAGAACGGGCATATCTCCGGCGTGCGCCGGATGGGGACAGGAGACAGGATTGTAATGTCCTTTCGCATCGGCAAAGGGCTCCGCCGCCGTCCCGCTGCAGGATGCTCCTTCATGGATATGGAAGCCGAAGAAGCCGGTTCCGCACGGTTCTTCCGTCTGCGGCAGGCCGCAGATATCCGCCAGCACCACCGTCCCGTTCTCGAACGGGTAAAAGGCCACAAGGCCCCGGATGTCCGGATATTTTTCCGAACCCTTCACATCCGCGCTTGCCGCCGGCTGTTTCGTGAGAAATTTCAGCATGCTGTCTGTGAGAAGTCTGATCATTTTTTCTCCCTGCGCTTCGAACAATTCTTTCTATCTTTATGATATGAGTCCGGAGAAGAAAATGACAAAAACGGGCGGAAAACGTTTGTGCCAAAGAAGGAATTTTGCTATAGTAGGACCAGAGAAAGGCTTCCGCTCAGAGAAGAAAATGGAAAGGAACTTCCCGCTTCGGGAAGAAAGGTGAAAGGAATGAGAACACTGCTCCGCTGGTCCTCCAGACTGAAATGGCTTGGTCTTCTCGGTCTTCCCATGTTTCTGTCTGAACAGCCTGTCTGGAAATGGATGTGGCTTTTCTGGCTGTTTGGGATTCTGGAAATTGCCCTGTCGTTTCCAATTTTTCTGCAAAGCCTGCGGCAGCTTGCCGGAATCGTGATCTGTTCCTGTAAAAACCGACCGATGCCGGATAAGGACAACTTTTTACCGAAGATTACCTATTCCCTGCCTTTCGAAGGAGCCTGGACCATTGTCAACGGCGGGGTGAGCCGGGAAGCTTCTCACTCTTGGGACATCAATTCCCAGAGATATGCATATGATTTTCTCATTCTGGATGATTCCGGAAAAAGCTGCCGGGGGAATTTCTCCAACTGTGACAGCTATTACTGCTATGGCAGAACGGTGCTTTCGCCCGCAGACGGTGTGGTGGAAGAAATTCGTACAGACTGTGAGGACAGCAAAATCTTCAGCGGAAAAACCGATCCCCTGATCCGGGATATCCGTGGAAATTATGTGTTGCTTCGTCATACGGACCTGAACAACACGGAGTCCTCTCCCGCTGACTGCGGGCAGGAATATTCCCTGCTTGCGCATCTAATGCCGGGCAGCATTCAGGTAAAAAAAGGACAGCGCGTCAGACGGGGAGAGCCGATTGCCCACTGCGGTAATTCCGGCAACAGCACGGAACCGCATCTGCATTTTCAGGTCCAGAACGGGAAAAGCTTTTATCATTCCGCCGGACTTCCGATCCATTTTGAACACGTAAATGTCGGCCCGCAGCCCGGTTATGAAAGTTATGATCCCCGCCCCGTTCCCGCGCATCAGGATGACAGGTTCCCTCACAGAGGGCAGAAAATACGACAGGGAGAAAAAGTTATGAATAAAAACAGACCTGAAATTCCACTTAACTGCCTGTTTCAGGCATGCTACAATCCCAAACTGGAAGAGGAAATCAGAAATTGCAAGGAGAAATGCCATCAGTTTAACCGGCTCAGTCCCAATGACCGGGATGGTCAGCAGAAAATCCTGGAAGATCTGCTGGGAGGCATGGGCGAAAATGTGGTATTTACCCCGCCCTTCTGTTGTGATTACGGCTATCATATTTTTGTGGGGGATTTCTTTTACGCCAACCACAATCTTGTGATCACGGACGGGGCCGAGGTTCGGTTTGGCGATCATGTGTTCATCGCTCCCAACTGCTGCATCACCACCGCGGAGCATGCGATTGATCCGGAACAGCGCAAGGCAGGCATGGAGGTGGCAAAGCCGGTCAGCATTGGAAATAACGTGTGGATCGGAGCGGGTTCCACCATTCTGGCCGGCGTTACCATCGGGGACAACTCCGTCATCGGGGCAGGCAGCGTGGTTACGAAAGACATCCCAGCAGGGGTGGTCGCCTTCGGCGTTCCCTGCCGGGTCATGCGGGAAATCACGGATGCAGATCGGTACCGCTATCCCATTTATCAGCCGCAGTAAACTGTTACAGCTCTTTTTTCTCATAAAAGACAATGGACAGCTTCCAGGAAACCGCGTAAATCAGGAGTGCAAGAACCGCCATAAGAAGGGAAACGCCTGCCTGCGGCATGAAGGCTCCAGCTCCGGGGATATTTTCTCCGCCGGGTACCTGGATGCTGCCGAATGCGGCGCTCCCGCCGCAGAGCAGAATGATCACGGCAAAATAGGCAATCCGCCCTTTTTCCGCGCCGAACCGGAACATAAACGGCAGAGTCGTGGCCGGACCGATCAGTCCCAGAAGAAGGAACACGGCAGCCATGCCAGGAACCGCATGCGGATTAAAAGCGCCCATCCGGAACAGCCCCAGAGCATACAGAACGGTTGTGATGCAGATCACCGGAAGCTCCCCCAGCAGGCCGATCAGATATTTGCTGGATACGAGCTGTGAGCGGCTACAGGGAAGGGTTCCGCTGTAAACGTCCCATTTTTCCCGCTCATCGTAGGAAACCAGCGATGCCGGGATCAGTCCCACCAGAATACAGGGATAGGCCAGCAGAAAAAAGCTGGAGCCGCTCATCAGAGACATCCCGAAAAATATCACAACAATCAGAAGAAATGCTCTGCAGTATTTCTCCGACATATACAGATCCTTTAAAAGCAAGCCTTTCATGCCGCCATACCCCCGTTTCCCTTAACCATGAAAATGAACAGTTCTTCAATGCTCACCACACCGAGAGTGAAGCCTGCGGGAACCGCATCCCGCCGCACGATGGCTTCCACGCCGTAGGGTGATTCCCGTTTTCCCAGAATAGCCGAAGGATTCAGTTCTGAGAGCTGGCCTGCCGTGCAGCGCAGGATTCCGTATTCCTCCAGCAGCACATCCTTTTCCTCGCAGAGCAGGAGTCTGCCCTGATGAAGGAAGGCGATATAGTCACAGATTTTCTCCAGGTCGCTGACGATATGGGAAGAAATCAGCACCGCATGGCTTTCCTCCCTGGTAAATTCTCCGAACAGCTCCACCACCTCGTCGCGCACCACCGGGTCCAGTCCATTGGTGGCCTCATCCAGAAGCAGCAGCTTCGGATGATGGGACAGCGCCACGGCGATTCCCAGCTTCATTTTCATTCCTCTGGAAAATTCTTTGAATTTCCGGTCCGTGGGAATGGAGAGGCGGCGCAGATATTTTTCATATTCTACATCGTCCCAGCTCTTGAAAATCCCCTTCATCACTTTCCCGATCTGCTCTGCCTTCAGGCATTCCGGAAGGCCCACATCATCCAGCACAACGCCGATCTCTTCCTTGAGAAGGGACAGATCGCTCTGGTTATCACGTCCCAGAATGGTGATGGTTCCGCCGTCTCTGTGGATCATGTCCAGAAGCAGTTTGATGGTGGTGCTCTTTCCCGCGCCGTTCTCTCCCACCAGTCCCATGATGCAGCCGCCCGGCAGCGTCAGGCTCAGCCGGTCCAGTCTGAAATGGGGATATTCCTTCGACAGGTTTTTGATTTCCAGTGCATTCATCTTCAATCCTCCATGATGCAGTCCAGCATGTCGATCAGATCCTGTTTGCTCAAATTGCAGGTTGCGGCAAGCTGCGTGATTTTTTCCAGGTACTCTTCGATCTTCCTGAGATTTTCCTCCCTCAGAAGCTCCACATTTTTGGGGGCCACAAAGCAGCCCTTGGCGGCGATGGTATAAATGAAGCCTTCCTTTTCCAGCTCGTCATATGCCCGTTTGGTTGTGATGACGCTGATCCGCAGATCCTTTGCCAGATTTCGGATGGAAGGGAGCGCTTCATCCTCCTGGAGCGTACCGTTTATGATCTGTGCCTTGATCTGGGAATAAATCTGGTCATAGATCGGGGTGCCACTCTTGTTGTCAATAAAGATGTTCACTCCATCATTCCTTTCATTTGTTCTTTCTGTATATTAACAATATATACAGTATGAACAGTTTTGTCAATCCCATTTTAAAACAATTTTGAGGACGCCGCTTTCAGGCTTTTGATGAAACGGCTAAATAAAAAAGAAAGGGCACAGAAAGCAGCGTTCAAAGCCGGCTTTCTGTGTCCCTTCTTTTGGGGTTTTCTGTTTTCATATCGTTTTGACGTTCCTGCATCACACAGCCGTATAGTACAGTCAGTATGATCATAAATACAATACAGGGTACAGCAAGTATTATTGTCATGATCAGTACAATTATCCTTAACACCTTCCTCATCCTTTTCTTATGTCACAGCCTGTTGCAGGTAGGCTTCATTGGTTTCCCGTCTCTCCATGTACATCAACTTTTTCTCCTCGGATGAACTCGTCGCACAGATACCTCGCTCATATTTTTCCGGAATGGGCGGATATGCCGATATCATCCTCATCGCTCAGGGTCAGAGTCGCTGTAATATCTCCCTTTCCAGGCACGGCTCTCAGCTCCGCTTCCGACAGGTTCCGGACCCTGCCAAGGCGGGTGAAATTCCAAGTGTTTGGCGCATAATACAACACCAGCAGATTTCCCTCCGACAGGATTACGTCTCCTGCTTCCGTCGTGATACGCTCGTCATTGGTCGGAAGCTGTACGCCAAAGCTGCCGAACTTTTCCATATGGGCATAGTCCTTCATGGGAATGGTCAGTGGGCCCTTTTTCAGCAGCTCCTTTACGGCAGCCGCTGAGCTGTTGTCATATAATTTTACCTGGATTTTCGTTCCGTTTACTTCTATATTCATCATGATAAATAACTCCTTTTATGAAATTAAAGGCTGGTGAGGACAGGATTGTTCAGATAGTCGTAAACCCGTTTCACTTCGCTGATTTTTCTGGTGTCCAGCATGGAGGGGCTGCCCGTGTCAAGGGCTTTTATCTTCTCCATGTCTTTTGCATCCAGCGCGAAATCCCAGATTTCCAGATTCTCTTCCATCCGTTCCCTGTGAACGGATTTTGGAATTACGATCACGCCCTGCTGCAGAACTGCTTTCTGCCCCTGCCGAGGCCGGACTTTCCTGAGACTGTCCGCATGCGGCCAGTGTAAATACCATCGTACACAAAAGAAATATACCGGCTGTCTTTTTCACTGTTTTCTGCTCCTTTCGTTGTTTTTTCGCCTTTCTGTTTCTTTTAAACTGTTATCTCCTCTGCTTTCTCCTTCATTATATTGACGTTCTTTTTTTATGTAAAATGCCTGTTTTTTATCATTTTCCATACATGAAACGCATGGATTCTTTTTCTCAAAAACCTCAAAAAAGCCGGCTATAGCCCCAGCTCCCGCCAGGACTATAACCGGCCCCTTAAACGTTCCTTATGCAGCCTTCATCCTCTACTCGCCATGTACCTTCAGCTTCTCATCCAGGAATCCAAAGATCCTGTCGTAATACTCCTTTCCATCAAAGAATCCATGTCCCTGTCCGGGAACGAGGATCAGCTCCGCATCGTTCCCTGCATCCTTAAGAGCCTTACACATGTTTTTGCTGCACTCCGGGCTGACCAACCGATCCGCATCTCCATGCATGAGCAGGGTGGGCGGGTTCTTTCTTCCCGCATAGATGATGGGGCTGGCCAGTTCCATCATTTTCAGGCGCTCATCTTCTTCATCGATGGGGAACATTCTTTTATATGCCTCTTGCCCGTTCCATTTCTCCTCATCCATCCGCAGATCGTCTGGCGCATACCAGGGAATGACCGCCTGGATGCTTCCCGAGAAGGATGGATAACAGTCGTTCCTGAATTCTTCCTCCGCGGTGTACGCCATCAGCTCTACCAGATGGCCGCCTGCGGATTCTCCCCATGCGGCGATCCGCTCCGGATCCACATGGTACTTCTGGGCATTGGCACGCAGGAATCTCACTGCTGCCTTGCAGTCCTCTATCTGTGCCGGAAACGGCGCAGCCTGGCTCAGCCGGTAGTCGATGCTCACCGTCGTATAACCGCGCCCGCTCAGTTCCGCCAGTTCCACAGAAGGCAGATATTTTCTGGTAAGCTTTTCGTCGCTCCAGCCTCCGCCATGTACCCAGACCACGGCGGGCAGCCCCTCTTCTGCGCGCGCAGGATAAACAATATCCATTTTATATTCCCTGCCGTTGTAAGTGCTATAGGTTATCCCTTCACACTGTACGAGCCCTTCCGCCTCATAATCGATTTTTTTCGGCGTGATTACTTTTGCCAGCGGTTCTTCCTGCAGATTCATAATCCTTCCTCCGTCATTCCACATTGTCCTTTATCTGATCATATTCCGCCTTCAGCGTGATGTATTTGCTGTTCGCCCATTCCGTCAGCTGGTCGGCGCCCATCTGTTCGCCGTCTCAAGCATAGCCTGGTATCTCGCCTTGCTTATTTACCTGTTCTGGCCGACGTCAAGAGTCTTTATGCTTACCACTCGGTTGACTATCAGTTCAAAGCTTCCCGGCGATATCATCCACAGCAACAACGCCTCTGTCCTCCGCACAGGAAGTCCGTATAAATGAAAAATCTTTTATTTAAAGAAAGGACTTCCCCCGTTTACAGCAGGGAACACAAGTCCCCATGCTCCCGCGCATATGCCAGGAATTCCGGCGTTTGTGACCAGTATCGGATTCCCCAGTTCTCAAAATTCCATTCCGGCATATAGGCATTGCATTCGTAATCTATGTAATAAAGCGTTCCCTTCTGCAGAATGAAGTTGGTGGGAAAGTAATCGATGTTCCTGCCTGCTCCATACAGCAGACGGCACATTTCTCTCACCTGCTCAAGACAGCCGGACGGCAGGGCTCCCCTTAAAACCATTTCATAGACGGTCTCACCCTCGATATATTCCTTCAGAATCCGTTCCTGCTCTCTGTCCGCATCAATCAGGCGCGGCAGAGGAATGTCGATTTGAGAAAGGCACTGATAGTCGTTCAGCTCTGCCGCCATTTTGTCCCCAAACTGGTAATAGGCACAGGGCTCATGGTGAATCTGTTTCAGGACGTACCGCTCTCTGCCATCGCTGACCAGCCAGGAATAGCCTCCTTTTCCTTTGCCCAGCAGTCTGCACACATCATATTCTTTCTGATTGACAGTCATTCGTTCCATTGCGTTCTGTTTTGCCTTTCTTTTATTATTCCGATACTCCCTCGGAGCGCGGAATCCGCGTCAGATATTCCTGTTCCGTTTCTCCATGGATATAAGCGCCGTTTTTCATCTGTACTCTCAGGGAGGCCGGATTATCCTTATGGACGCTCAGAAAAATTTCATCCTCAGGGACCACTTTCTCTGCGATCTGAAGCATCAGCCACAGCCCTTCCGTGGCGTATCCCCGCCCCCGGTACTTCGGTCCTATACCATACCCGATATGGCCGGGGCCGTTTCTCAGAAAATCATTGAGGCAGTGGCGGAAATTGAAAATCCCCACATACTCTCCATCCTCATTTTCCAGAATATAAACCGTATCCGGCACATAGCCCTCCGGAAGCTGCTGCCCTCTGGAATTGGCTTCTCTCCGCCGGACATATTCTTCAAATTCCTCCCGGGACAGTCCATAGGCCGCGTTGACGAATCCGTTTTCCTCTTTGGGAAAGGAATTCTGCAGTGCATAGGCTTTGTCAGGGTCTGCCTCCCATAGTTTTATCAGTTTCATCTTTACCTCCATGCCGAAGCGATACGCTGAGGCCGCGAGGAGAAATCACGCAGGTGATTTCTCCTCTGCGATCACAGCAG
>ERZ894229.778-NODE-778-length-21056-cov-7.75068_pt1 | contig 21056 bp, 20 predicted proteins | sample MGYA00380295_ERZ894229 | MGnify/ENA primary metagenome ERZ894229 (study PRJEB32331, sample SAMN06328479) | human gut metagenome | biome: human gut microbiome; feature: stool | host: Homo sapiens | collected 2014-09-17 ... | reverse complement strand
TAATATAGCTAATTATGATGAAACAGATAATTATGGTAAATTTGTTATTGAACCTCTAGAAAGAGGTTTTGGAACAACATTAGGGAATTCACTTCGTCGAGTTCTTTTATCTTCTTTACCTGGATCTGCTGTTTATGCAATTAAAGTTCAAGGAGCAATTCATGAATTTTCTGCAGTTGATGGTGTTGTCGAAGATGTTACATCAATTATCTTAAATCTTAAAAAGTTAGTTTTTGATGTAGATAGTGATGAATCGGCAACAATGATTATTGATGTTGAGGGACCTGCTACTGTAACAGGTGCTGATATTCAATGCCCTTCTGAAGTAACAATGATCTCAAATGATTTGGTAATAGCTCATGTTGCTCAAGGTGCTCACTTATACATGGAATTATATGCAAAAAAAGATCGCGGATATATAAGTGCTGATCAAAATAAGAAAGATATTAATACAATTGGTATTATTCCAACGGATTCAATTTTTTCACCAGTTGAACGAGTATCTTATGCTGTTGAACCAACAAGAGTTGGTGAAAGTGCAAAATACGATCAACTAACATTAGAAATAGAAACTAATGGTGCATTAAAACCTTATGAAGCTATTTCATTAGCTGCTAAGATTTTGGTGGAACATTTAAATATGTTTGTAGAGTTAACAGATATGGCAGTCAATATGGAGGTTATGTCTGAAGCTCAAAATGATACAAGTAATAAAGTATTAGATATGACAATTGAAGAATTAGATTTATCTGTACGTTCATACAATTGTTTAAAAAGAGCAGGTATCCAAACTGTTCAAGATCTTGCCGCTAAGTCTGAAGATGATATGATCAAAGTAAGAAATTTAGGTAAGAAATCATTAAAAGAAGTAAAAGAAAAATTAGTTGAATTAGGGTTAGGGTTTAAACCTATTGATTAATTCGCAAATACGAAGGAAGGAGCACTAATCTCATGGCTAAAAATAGAAAATTAGGACGTACTTCTGACATTAGAAAATCAATGTTACGTTCTCTAGCAACAGAAGTAATTATGTATGGTAAATTAGAAACAACAGAAACTAGAGCTAAAGAAGTTCGTTCTGTTGTTGAAGAATTAATTACTTTAGGTAAACGTGGCGACTTACATGCAAGACGTCAAGCTGCTGCTGTATTACATAATGTAATTGACGAATCAACAGGAAAAACTGCTGTACAAAAATTATTTGATGATGTAGCACCTAAATATAAAGATGTAAAAGGAGGATACACACGTATCTTAAAAACTTACAATCGTAAAGGTGACAATGCCCCAATGGCAATCATAACATTAATTTAATAACTAAAAGACCCTAGGGTCTTTTTCTTTTACTTGACTAAAATATTCATTGAATATAGAATTATAAAAAGCAGAATAGGTGGTGAAGAGATGAAAAAGATCATTGAGATAAAAAATTTATCATTTGAATATAGAGAGGATACAAGAACGATAAATAATATAAGCTTTGATATATTTGAAGGAGAATATGTTGCTATATTAGGGCATAATGGTAGTGGTAAAAGCACAATAGCAAAACTAATTATTGGACTATTAGAAAAATTAAGTGGGTCAATTACTGTTAATGGAATTGAATTAACTTTAGAAAACTTATATAAAGTTCGCGATAATATTGGAATTGTATTTCAAAACCCTGATAATCAATTTATAGGAGCCACTGTTCGAGACGATATAGCGTTTGGTTTAGAAAATAATTGTGTTCCACAAAATCAAATGGACGAAATAATAAATAATTATGCCAGTAAAGTTGATATGCAAGATTTCTTAGATCATGAGCCAACAAAATTATCTGGAGGTCAAAAACAACGTGTTGCGATTGCTGGTATATTAGCAATGAATCCTAAAATAATTATTTTAGACGAAGCAACAAGTATGTTAGATCCTATAGGAAAGCGTGAGATAAATAATTTAGTTAGAAAACTAAATAAAGAAAAAACAATGACTATTATATCAATTACTCATGATATTGAAGAAGCTAAAAATGCAGATCGTATTATTGTTATGAATAACGGTAAAGTTATTGCAATTGGAAAACCTCAAGAGATATTAAGTGATGAAAAAAGTTTACTTAAATATGAGTTAGATATTCCTTTTGCTTTAAAGGTAGCAAATAGTTTAAGAAAATTAAATATTGAAACTAGTAGAACTTTAGATATGGAGGAATTAGTAAAAGAATTATGTCAATTACATTCAAAGAAGTAGAGCATATATATAGTGAAAGTACACCATTTGCTTATCATGCTTTAAAAGGGGTAAATTTAGATATTAAAAACGGTAGCTTTACAGCAGTTATAGGACAAACTGGAAGTGGCAAAAGTACATTGATTCAACATATTAATGCACTACTTCTTCCTAGCAGCGGAAATATTGAAATTGATGATTATGTAATTACACCAGCAAATAAGCCTAGTGGGCTTAAAATGTTAAGAAAAAAAGCGGGGTTAGTTTTTCAATTTCCTGAATATCAATTATTTGAAGAAACGATTGAAAAAGATATTATTTTTGGACCAATAAATTTTGGAATTAGTGAGGATGAAGCCAAGCAAATTGCAAAAGAAGTTATAAACATTGTAGGTTTAGATGAAACATATTTAGACAAATCACCATTTGATTTATCAGGTGGGCAAAAACGTCGAGTTGCAATTGCCGGAATTTTAGCAATGAATCCGGATATTTTAATTCTTGATGAGCCAACTGCAGGATTAGATCCACAGGGGGCGAATGAAATGATGAATTTGTTTAAGAAAATAAATAAATCCGGCAAAACAATTATTCTTGTAACTCATGATATGAATCATGTTTTGCAATATTGTGATGAAGTTGTTGTTATGAATCACGGAAAAGTAGAAAGACATGATTCTGTTGTAAATATTTTTAAAGATAGTGAGTATTTAAATAAATTAGGGATTGATTTACCAATTATTACAGATTTTATTTTAAAACTAAATAAAGGCGGTTTTAATATTAATACATCAATTAAAGATATTGATGAACTTATAAATGTTATTGGAGGTGAGTTAAATGGATAATATTACATTTGGTAAATATATACCAATTAACTCAACAATACATCAATTAGATCCAAGATTAAAAATATTAACATTATTAATATTTTTAATTGCAATATTTTTTGATGCAGGATTAATAGGTTATGCCATTATGGCCATATTTACAATAATCACAACAATTATTTCAAATATTAACTTAAAACTCATATTAAAAGCAGTTAAACCTATGTTATTTATGATGTTGTTTTTAATGATATTTAATATTTTCTTAATTAAAACAGGTGAACTGTTAGTTAGTCTTGGTTTTATAAAAATATATTCTGATGCATTGTTACAATCAGCATATATTTTTATTAGATTAGTTTTAATTATTACTATGACTACAATTTTAACTTCTTCAACAAAACCATTGGATCTTACACTTGCAATTGAAGATCTCTTGAATCCATTAAAAAAAATTGGGTTTCCATCTCATGAACTTGCAATGATGATTTCTATTGCATTAAGATTTATTCCTGATTTATTAGATGAGGCTAAAAGAATAATGAAGGCACAAGCAAGTAGAGGTGTAGATTTTAGTGAGGGGAAATTAACGGATAAAATAAAAGCTATTATTTCACTGATTATACCGTTGTTTATATCAGCATTTCAGCGTGCAGAAGATTTAGCAAATGCAATGGAAAGTCGTAACTATAATCCAGAAGCTAAAAGAACACGTTATAAAACATTAAAATGGAGGAGAACTGATACTTTAGCATTTATCTTTACAGCTATAGTATCAGGATGTGTTATAACACTTAGTTTTATATTGTAATGGTTAGAGTAAAATGTATAGTTAGTTACGACGGTAGTAAATTTTATGGTTTTCAAATTCAAAATAAATTAAGGACTGTTCAGGGAGAAATTCAAAAAGCATTAAAAAAGATTTGTGAAGAAGAAGTAACAATTCATGCCTCAGGAAGAACTGATGCCAAAGTACATGGAAATAAACAAGTTTTTCATTTTGATACATCAAGACAGATGCCTGAAAAACAATGGAAAAGAGCAATAAATCACTTTTTACCAAATGATATATATATATTGGATTCATTATTTGTAAGTGAGGATTTTCATAGTAGATATAGTGCAACAAAAAAAGAATATCATTATTTATTAAGTACAAACGAGTATAGTCCTTTTGAAACAAATTATATATATCAGTATGGTAGGCCACTAGATTTAGAATTAATGAAAGATGCTGCAAGTATTTTCATAGGAGAGCATGACTTTGCATCATTTTGTAGTTATGATCAATATGGTAATACAATTAGAGAATTATATAAAATACTAATTGAAGATAACAATGGAATTATAACATTTACTATAGTAGGGAATGGTTTTAGACGCTATATGGTAAGACATATTGTTGGTGGTTTGATACAAGTAGGAGCTAAAAGAATAACAAAAAAAAGGTTACAAGAACTTTTAGATAGTAAAGGTAAAGAAAAATGCTTGTTTAAAGCAAAACCACAGGGACTATATTTATATGAAGTATTTTATGATTAGGATTTTTAAAATATTTCAAATGCAAAAAATTTAATTATAACAAATTAAAAGGCATATTATCTAAAAATAATGTATATAATTTAATTATAACTCTCAATTAGTAACTAAAAACTAATAAATTAAGTTGATATTTTTATTAGTTTTAATATTTTATTATAAGTGGTAAAATATTCCTATAAGGGGGTGAAAATATGATGCATGTCTGTATTCATAAATATTTAGAAGAGCATAAAAGTAATTATCAGGGAAAATATAGATGTCACAGCTGTGTTCAAACAAAACAATATGAACATAAATTTCATTACTATATTAGAGATATTCAATTTAGAGAGATTAATGTATTTTTAACATTAGATTATTCTGGTTCAGAAATAAAAAGTGTGTTTTCAGTGGACCTTCATGAACAGGAAGAAGAATATATTATTAAAGATGCTTTAAAGCAAATATTATACTTTAATGAATATCACACGATTTTAAAATGTGATGATTTCCAAGAATATATTGATAGTAAAAACACAGAAATAATGCTAGAACCTTTAGATTATCGAAACATCCTTGATTATTTAGAATATCATCGAGGAATTAACCAAGAAACAATAGATGAATTTTATGAAATATTTATGCCATATTTAGAAAAGCTAATGAAAATGAAAAATTATAGAAAATTTATTGATTCAGTTAATTTATTACTTGATAAAATTTTATATGAATATGAATGGGATGGAACGACAGCAAAATATTTAGATACTCAATATCAATTTCATTTATATTATTTTAGAAAAATTATTAGAATGGTTTTTGAAAAACTTGATGTTTTTTATGATCAAGTTAAAGAATATTTATTGGAAGCAATTTGGAAGTTATGTACATCTCAAAGATTTGCTTTTGCAATCATGACTGATTTTGGAAATTTAGTATTATCTCATTATAGAGTAACTAAGGCAATTTTTAAATATGTAGATAATTATCTTAAAGATAATAATAAAGATAAAAATATTGTAGTTGCATATTTAAAAGCTATTTTTGAAAGTGATCATGAGGCATTTAAAGAAGCATCAATGGATGTAATAAGATTTGTCATGAATGATATGTTAACATTTGCAAATCATGATTTACAATTAGCAATCGGCAATTCAATAGTAAGAAGCGAAGGATATGATTTATTAATTAATTTATTTTCGAAAGACTATAATACATTTGTTTTTGTTTGTTTCCCAATTTCAACATTTCCTAAAGAATATCATGAAAAAATACGAGAAGAATTGGAAAAAGCTATTAGATTTTATGCAGGTAGAATGGAGCATGATGAATATCGCTTAAGCTCATTTGAGCAAGTAAGCAATATAAATAGATTATTAATGGAAAATTATAAGGAGTATGGAAAAAATGAATAATAAAGGAAAAAAAGTAGTTACTTCTTTAGCAGTTTTAGCGGGATTAGCATCAGGAGCAGGAGCTTTAAATATGTTTGTTAATCGAACTGTTAAATCAATAATATATCGTCATCATAAAGAAGATGATAAACCAAGTATTTTAGAAACAAAATATAGAAGTAAAAGTATATATATAAAGAATAAACAAGATATTCGATTAAGAGGAATTTTAGTTGAAGAAACAAATGCTACAAAAACTTTAATAATTTTACATCCTTTTGCATTAGAAGCGAAAGATATGTCTTTATATGTTCCTTTTTTTAAAGAACGTTATCCTTCATGGAATATATTGCTAATAGACGCTTGTGCACATGGACAAAGTGACGGTTATATACGGGGTTTAGGTATAAAAGATGTAAATGATTTGGTTTGTTGGAATGAATATCTATTAAAAGAATATGGTAAAGATCATCAAATTATTTTATATGGAAAAGAAGCAGGAGCAAATACAATATTAAAAGCAGCTAGTAAACATTTATTAAAAAATGTAAAAGCAATCATTAGTGATGGAGCATATACTAGTGTATATGATATATTAGCTTATCGAATTGTTAAAGATTATAAAGTAATAAAATTTCCAACTATCCAAATGATTCGACATAAAATTAAACAGGAAATAAAGATAAATATCAAAGAATCATACCCTTTAATGTTAAAACATAATGACATACCAACGTTATTCATTCATATGAAAAATGATGACTTTGTACCATTAGATATGGTATATCCTTTGTATAATGCTAATCGTGGAAACAAAGAACTGTTTGTTTTAAAAGATGAACGCTATTTATATGAATTAAACGAAACGGATGATTTTAAAAATACATTAAAAAATTTTATTTTTGAATATGTAAATGATTAAGTAGCAAAATAATATTATATGGAGGTGAGGTTTTGAACATCAAAAGAAATACTGAGGTAGATATTTTATATAATTTATTAACATATATAAATGCATCATACAGCCAAGGTATATATTATACAATATGTTATCAAGTATTAAATAATATTGAAAAAATACCAAATATAAGCATTAATGAACTAGCTGATTTATGTTATACATCACCAGCAACAATATCTCGTTTTTGTAAAGCTTTAAAATGTGATAATTTTGCAGAATTTAAAAAAGAAGTAGAATCAGGTTTAAGACAAGCAAATCACGAAATAAAATTGAGTTCACAAGATTTAGGTGAAATCCATAACGAACCTTCAAAATGTGTAGATATGGTATATGATTTATCTATTAATTCATTAAAAGAAAGTAAAAAATATGTCAATATTCACGAAATAGATCACTTGTGTGATATTATATATAATGCAAAAAAGTTACATTTTTTTGGGTTTCAATTCAATAAAATATTAGCTTCCGATATTCAATTTAAATTGGTGAAGTTGGGAAAGTTTTCATATGCATTTGCTGATCGTGGAGATGATAGTCAAAGAATTGAGTTATTAGATAAAAATAGTGTTGCAATTGTATTATCTGTGCGAGCGCGAATGATGCCAGTAGGAGAATTAGTTAGATCAATTAAAAATAGAGGTGCCCAAGTAATTTTAATAACGATGAATGAGCAAAGTGAGGTAATTAAACTAGCTGATCGAACATTTCTTGTTCATGGAGAAGAAAGTAATTTTACGGAATCATCTTTATCCGGAACAACAACAATGAAAACATATTTTGATTTATTATATGTTCGTTATGGAATTTTATATCCAAGAAGATAGGGGGATGGTCATGTATAGTTTTACAAATGATTATAGTGAAGGAGCACATTATAAAATAATAGAGGCATTGTCAAAAATAAACAATGAACAAAATACTGGATATGGATTAGATCAATATTGTTATGAAGCAACAAATATTTTAAAAAAACAAATGGAAAATGATAATGTTGACATACATTATCTTGTAGGAGGAACACAAACTAATGCAACATTTATTGCTTCAGCATTAAAACCATATCAAGCTGTAATTGCTGTAGATAGTGGACATATAAATGTTCATGAAACAGGAGCAATTGAAGCTACAGGACATAAAGTGCTTACTAAAGTACATAAAGATGGAAAATTAACTATAGAAATAATAAAAAAAATAATTGAAGAACACCAAGATGAACATATGGTACAACCCAAGATGGTATATATTTCACAGACTACAGAATATGGAACTGTATATACATTAGAAGAATTAAAAGAAATTTATTATTTTTGTAAAAAAAATCAGTTATATTTATATGTTGATGGAGCGAGACTTGGAAGTGCATTGGCGATAAAAGGAACACCTACATTAAAAGATTTATCTAATTATAGTGATGCTTTTTATATAGGTGGAACTAAAATGGGGGCATTATTTGGAGAATGTTTAGTAATTGTAAACGATGACTTAAAAAATGATTTTAGATACAATATTAAACAAAGAGGTGCTATGCTAGCAAAAGGCTGGTTACTAGGGACACAATTCAAAGAATTATTTAGTAATAATCTTTATTTAGAAATTGGGATTCATGAAAATAAAATGGCTGATATTTTAAGAGAAGGACTTAAAGATTACGATATGTATGTTGAATCTCCAAGCAATCAAGTATTTCCGATTTTACCAAAAGATTTAATAACAAAATTACAACGTAATTACTCTTTTAATATAATGAATAAAATTGATGAAAATCATTACTGTATACGTTTAGTCACATCATGGGCTACCCAAAAAAAAGATGTTGACAATTTTATAAAAACTGTCAAACAATATACAAAAGATTCTAACTTGTAATCAATAATGATAAGTAATATAATGAATGTAGGATTACTTCCTATAATAAAAAGATTGGAGAAATTAAGATGAATAAAACTGAATTAGTAGAAGCAATTGCTTCAAACACAAATATGACAAAAACAGATGTAGATAAAGTTATCACTTCATTTATTGAAGTAGTAACAGATGCATTAGTAAAAGGTGAAAAAGTATCATTAAAAGGATTTGGAAATTTTGAAATTAGAGAAAGAGGAGAAAGAACAGGGCGTAATCCTAGAACTGGAGAAACAATGACTATCTCAGCAAGTAAAGCTCCAGCATTTAAAGCTAGTAGTGCTTTAAAAAATGCAGTAAATAAATAAAAAAATGGTCATTGACCATTTTTTGTTTCTAAAAATTTAACTTCAATAGTGTAATTTTCATTAATATTAGGAATAGCATTTAAATATTTTTTTATTGCATCTTGAGTTTTAGTAGCCGCTTCACTTAATAAACCATTTTCAATTGCTTCTTCAGCCACCATTTCTTTTTGCTTTTTAGCAAAAGTAGCATAATCATTTATCGAGATAGGATTAAAAACATTTTTAGATTCATCATAGACTTCAATACTATTTTCATCAATTTCATTACTTAATATTTCAATTTCAGGAATTGAAACAATGATTTTGTTTGAATTAATAGCTATTTCAATTTCATCCATTTTAATACCAGCTTTCAATTTACCATCATAAGTAATTAAAAAGCTTTTTTCAGTAAGTGGAATATCCCAACCATTAAATTTAAGGTTGTCGGAAAATTCACCAACTTTAGTATAACTATACGACATAGTAGCAAGTTCCTCGATTTCTTGCAATTGTTGAGTTAAACCAGTCGAAGTAATTTCTGGATTACTATTTCTTTTAGCATATCTTGTGCCAGCAAAAAAGATTAATATCATAATCAATAGGATTAATATAACGCCTCCTATTGCTTTTTTTGTTTTACTGAGAGTATCAAGTAGTTTCATATCTATCACCTGAAAATATTATAACATAATTCGACAATATGTTAATAAAATAAAAAAGCCTTTTGGCTTTTTTATTTAACAATAGTTCCGTATACTTCTCTACCACACCCAGCAGCATTAGATTCATCTGTATCAATATGCATTGCAGTAGCATAATTTTCACTTACACGACAAACAACATCACCAAAGATTAATGAACGACCATCAGTATCAATTTTAACACTAACAATTTCTTTATCAACAACACCGAATTCTTTAGCATCAGCAGGTGTCATATGAATATGTCTTTTTGCAGCAATTACACCACAAGAAAGTTCTACTTCTCCTGCAGGACCTACTAATTTGCATCCTTCAGTTCCTTCAATATCACCTGATTCTCTAATACTAGCTTTAAGTCCTAATGAACGAGCATCAGTTAAAGACAACTCAACTTGAGTAGCTTTACGAACAGGTCCTAAAACAGACATTTTTTGTTCTCCTTTAGTACCAACAACTGTAACTTTTTCTTCACATGCAAATTGTCCTGGTTGAGATAAGTTTTTTTTGTTTGTTAATTGATATCCATCTCCAAATAATGTTTCTAAATCTTCTTTTGATAAGTGAATATGTCTTGCTGAGGTTTCAACGATAAATTTTTTATCCATAATATTCTCCTTTTTTCTATATATATATTACTCCTTTTAACATTATTTTCAAGAAAATTAAAAAAAAATTAAAAAAAAAGCTATATAATGTCAAAAAAGAAATAATTTATCATATTAAAAAAAATTAAATATACACTAAATGATTTTTATTTTGAATATGATAATGTTATAATAAATCGTGAAAGTGGGTGGTATGATAATGACAACAATTTCAACAATTACATTTAGTTTAAGTTCAATACTTAATGTCCTTAGGACAGTTATTGATTTAATATTAGTATGGTACGTAATCTATGTGTTAATTTCAATGATGAAGCAAAATATGCGAACTATGCAATTGTTTAAAGGGGTTCTATTAATACTAATTTTAAAAATGTTTACAAGTTTATTAGGATTAAGTGTAATGGATTATCTAGTAGATATTGTATTAACATGGGGCGTAGTTGCTATTATTGTTGTATTCCAACCTGAAATTAGAGGGTTATTAGAAAAGATGGGACGAACTAAATTAGAGCCTAATCATGAAAATTTATCTGATGATGAAAAGGAAAGATTAATGGATGAATTAGTTAGCGCAATAACTAAATTATCTGAAGACCAAACAGGTGCATTAATTACATTTGAATGTGGACAATCTTTGATTGATTATATAAATACGGGGACTAGAATAAATGCTGATATAAAATCAGAGCTCTTTACAACAATATTTTGGGAAGGAACACCGTTACATGATGGCGCAACAATTATCAAAGATGATCGTGTAGTCTGTGCTGCAGCTTTTTATCCACCTACTAATCAAGAGCTTAGTCCATTATATGGAGCAAGGCATCGGGCAGCCCTTGGAATAAGTGAGATAACTGATTCTTTAACTGTTGTAGTATCAGAAGAAACGGGAACTATATCATTTGCTAAAGATGGTAAATTACGTAAAATTCCCCGAAAAGAATTACGTGCTTCTTTAGTTAATGAATTAAATTGGTTTAAAACAAAAGAAAAAGGTGGTGAAAATGATGTCAAAAAAAGATAATCAAAAACCATCAATAAAAAAAGATACGACTACAGATTTCTTTTTAAATTTTATAAATCGTCAAAAATCTGAAAATAAAAAATCTGAAAAACAGTCATCAATAAAACCTAATGAAGAATTATTAAATGTAAAAAATAAGTCATTTGAATTTATATATAAAGCATTAAACTCTTTAAATCTTTTTTTAGATCGTATGTTACAATCCAATCTTTCAATGAAGATATTATCTTTTATAATAGCAATAGTACTACTATTCACTATTAATGGAAATATTAATAATATCTTCTCTACACCTAATGGAGGAGATTATATATATGATGTAAAAATTAGTGTAAGAGGATTACAAGATGATTATGATGTAGTAGGATTACCGGAAACAGTAAATGTGGCATTAGTTGGACCATCGTTAGATATTTATTCAGCAAAGATAGCAAAGAATTATAAAATAATTGCTGATTTTTCAAGTCTTGGTGAGGGAGATCATACTATTGAATTAAAGAGTGAAGGATTCCCTACTAATTTACAAGTAATGATTGTGCCACAAACCGTAAGTGTTAAAATTACTCAAAAATACACTGAAACATTTGAATTAGGCTATGATTTTATTAATGAAGATAAAATGGATAGTAAATATTCAGTATCAGTAGAATCAATGGAACACCAGCAAGTAGAAATCCGTGGTTCACAAGATGTAATAGGAAAAATAAACACAGTTAAAGCTAATATAGATTTAAGTGGAATCAATAAATCATTTGAACAAGATGCTAAAATATATGCATATGATCGAAGTGGAAAAAAATTAGATGTAGAAATCATTCCTGATTCCGTACATGTTCAATGTGATGTTTCTTCATATAGTAAAGAAGTTTCAATTGTACCTGAATATGTGGGACAGTTTGAAAGTGGATATGGTTTAAAAGAAGTCACGTTGTCTAGAGATAAAGTTCGAATATATGGTAAAGAAGAATTACTTAATAGTATAAATAGCGTATATGTTATGATTGATATATCGGGATTAAGTGGTGATAAAACTTATGAAAAATTACCAATTGCAGGAATAGAAAAAATTAATAAGTTATCTTTTGATACAGTTGATGCATCATTAAAAGTTTCACCTGCAGTTAAAAAAACAATTACAGATATACCTATAAATGTAATTAATAACAATCATGATTATCAAGTTGTTTTTGCAAATGAATCTGATAAAGTTTCTATTGAAGTTGAGGGAGTAGAAGAATTATTGAATAATGTCTCTGCTAATGATTTTAATGCAACTATTGACATAGAAAACTTGAAAAGTGGAATTAATACTGTTAAAGTAGATTTAAGTACAAGTAAAAGTTACTTAAACTATAGATTACTTTCACCAGAAAAAATAAGAATAACTTTAAAAAAATAGGAGGATAAAATAGTGGGTAAGTATTTTGGAACAGATGGATTTAGAGGAGAAGCAAATGTAGATTTGACGGTTGAACATGCATATAAGGTTGGAAGATATCTTGGATGGTATTACTCTCAAAATGGAAAAGCAAAAGTAGTAATTGGAAAAGATACACGTAGAAGCTCTTATATGTTTGAATATGCATTAGTATCAGGACTTACAGCAAGTGGTGCAGATGTTTATTTATTACATGTAACTACTACTCCTTCAGTATCATATGTAGTTACTAGTGAAGGGTTTGACTGTGGTATCATGATATCAGCTTCACATAATCCATATTATGATAATGGAATAAAAATTCTAGATGGTAATGGTCATAAGCTAGATGCTAGTATTGAAAATTTAATTGAACAATATATTGATGGTTTAATTGATGAATTGCCATATGCAACAAAGGATGAAATAGGATGTGTGTTAGATTATTCAATTGGACGTAATCGTTATATTGGTTATTTAATGTCAATTCCAACAAGAGCATTTAGAAATTATCGAGTAGGGCTTGATTGTGCAAACGGAGCAAGTAGCGCTATTGCAAAAAGTGTTTTTGACGCATTAGGTGCTAAAACATTTGTAATTAATAGTGATCCTAATGGATTAAACATCAATACTAATTGTGGTTCTACACATATTGAAGTTTTACAACAATATGTTAAAGAAAATGCACTAGATATTGGCTTTGCTTATGATGGTGATGCTGATCGTTGTATTTGTGTCGATGAATTTGGTCGTGTAATTGATGGTGATTTAATTTTATATGTTTGTGGTAAATATTTAAAAGATCATGGCGAATTAGCAAATGATACTGTTGTTACTACAGTTATGTCAAATTTGGGATTATATAAAGCATTTGATAAAGAAGGTATAAAATATGAAAAAACTGCTGTTGGCGATAAATATGTAAATGAAAATATGGTAAAAAATGGTCATGTACTTGGTGGTGAACAATCTGGTCATATTATCTTTTCAAAACATGCAACAACTGGAGATGGAATTTTAACTTCATTAAAAGTTATGGAAGCTGTAATTGAGAGCAAAAAAACAATTGCTCAATTAATTGAACCAGTTACAATTTATCCACAGTTAATGAAAAATGTTCCAGTAAGAGATAAAAAAGAAGCACAACAAGATGCAGACGTAAAAGCGGTAATTGCTGAAGTAGAAGCATCTTTAGGAGATAATGGTCGTGTGCTAGTGCGTGAAAGTGGAACAGAACCAGTAGTCAGAGTTATGGTTGAAGCAGATACAGATGAAAAATGTCTGAAAAATGTTAATAAAATTGTCGATAAGATGATTGAAAAAGGATTTGTTATAAAAAGATAAAATAACATAATATCACACAATATTGCCATATAATATGGCAATATTTTATATATATTAAGGATATAAAGTATAAAATATATCTTAAAGTGAGGCGAAATGTATGCAGTTTAAAATAAATATAATAGATGATGAGAAGAACTTAAATGATTTAGTAAGAACATATTTAGAAAAAGAAGGATATATCGTATATTCTTTTTATACATATGACGAAGCATTAATGCATAAAAATGATGATGTGCATTTATGGTTAATTGATATTATGTTAGATCGTTCAAGTGGTTTTGAATTATTTAATGAGATAAAAAGTATTAGACCTAAAATGCCAATAATTTTTATGTCAGCCCGTGATCAAGAATTTGACCGTATTATTGGTTTAGAAAAAGGATCTGATGACTATATTACAAAACCATTTAATATTAAAGAAGTAATTTTAAGAATTAATAATTTAATAAAAAGATCATATGATGATCCATCAAAAATTAAGTTAGATGGATATAATATAGATTTAGAAAAAAGAAGAGTATTTAACCATGAAAATGAAATTGTTTTAACAACTAAAGAATATGATTTATTAGTTTATTTTATTACTAATAAAGGATTAGCGATATCGCGTGAACAAGTACTTAATAAAGTTTGGGATGAAAATTATTATGGTAGTGATCGCGTTGTTGATGATACATTAAGAAGACTTAGAAAGAAAATGCCAGAAATTAATGTTCGTACAATTTACGGATTTGGCTATCGTTTAGACTAATGTTAAAAAAATTCTCTTTACAACGACAACTGATTCTAATATTTTCTATCATATCTTTGGCTGTTCTTGTAATAGTCGTACCGCTTATAAATAAAAATCTTATGGATGTTATCGACAAGCAAATGTTTCAAACACTAGAAATAGCACAGCGTGGCTATATTGATTATGACTATAATCCCATAGAAAAATCTTCAGATAAACAAATATATCATCTTACATATGATGTAAAAAATAATTTGATAATCCCATCTGGTAATATTACATATACTGAGGCAAAAAATTTAAGTTATGTTTTCAGTAGTTATTTGACAGACATGATTAAAGATGATAAAGAAAAAATTCAAAGAAAAGAAGAGTATGCAGGAACAGCAATTTATTTTCAAATAACAAAAAAAGATACAAATACTTATGTGATATCATTAGTTTATAGTGATTATTCAGCTAATTTAATTTCAGCAATTAGACAACAAATAATAAATACTTTGTATATTACGTTTGTAATAATAGGTGTGGTAATCTTTTTATGGGTAAGTAGTTTGATTAAACCGCTAAAGCAAATTAGAAAATATATTGAAGATATTAGAAATGATGAAGAAAGTGAACTAAAAATTAATCGTAAAGATGAAATCGGAATAGTATCTGATGAACTTATTGCGATGAAAGAAGAAATAAATCGACAAAGTAAAATAAAAGAAGAAATGATTCATAATATTTCTCATGATTTAAAGACACCAATAGCTTTAATAAAATCATATTCACAAAGTGTTAAAGATGATATATATCCATATGGTGATAAAAATTCTTCAATGGATGTCATCATTGAAAATGCAGATCGATTGGATAATAAAGTCAAAAGTTTATTATATTTAAATCGATTGGACTTTTTAAGTAATGAAAGTACTAATAGTAATGTAAACATGGAGGAATTAATTGAACACATTACAATTCAACTACGTGGAATGCATCCAGAAATAGAAATAGAAACAGATTTAAAAGACATCTCGTTTAAAGGGGATGAAGAATGTTGGCGTATTTGTGTTGAAAATATAATTGAAAATGCATATCGTTATGTAAATAAAAAAATAAAAATTGTTTTAAAAGAAGATTATTTAGAAATATACAATGATGGAGAACCAATTGATAGTGATAATATAGAAGCTTTGTTCCAACCATATGAAAAAGGTACTAAAGGGCAATTTGGATTAGGGTTATCAATTGTTCATAAAACATGTACAATGTATGGATATAATGTAAAAGCAGTTAACCAAGAAGTTGGTGTAAGTTTTATTATTGAAAAAAACATTGAATAATAATTCAATATACTAATAAAAGAAAGTGACTAGTGATAGCTACTTTCTTTTATTTTACAATAAATTACATATTTTTAGCATAGAGCTTTATCTTTGAATCTATATTTAACTTAATAAATGTGCTAAAATTATATAAGATATAAATAAAATATGTGGTGATTAATAATGGAAACAAATAAAAATAACTTTGCTCAAGGAAATATAGCTAGACATATAACAAACTTAGCAGGACCGATGATTGTAGCACAGCTTATTAACGTTTTATATAATGTAATTGATCGAGTGTACATAGGTAGAATTCCAGAAATTTCAACATTAGCAATGGGAGGTTTAGGATTATGTTTACCGTTAATATCAATTATCATTGCTTTTGCTAATTTATTTGGAATGGGAGGTTCTCCGTTATGTTCAATTGCCAGAGGACAAGGAAAAAATGATGAAGCAGAAGAAATTATGGGGAATTCTTTTTCTTTATTAGTTATCTTTGGAATATTATTAACAATAATCGTTTTTGTTTTAAAAGAGGATTTATTATGGTTATTTGGGGCTAGTAAAGATACGATTGTTTATGCAAATGATTATATGACAATTTATTTATTTGGAACAATTTTTGTTTTAATTAGTTTAGGAATGAATAGTTTTATTAATAGTCAAGGATTTGCAAAAATTGGTATGTGTACAGTTTTAATAGGAGCAATATTAAATATTGTTCTTGATCCAATATTTATTTTTGTTTTTGAATTAGGAGTAAAAGGAGCGGCAATAGCAACTGTTATTTCACAATTTATCTCAGCGCTTTGGACAATATATTTTTTAACGGGAAATAAAACAATCTTAAAATTAAAAAAGAAAAATATGAAATTAAAAATAATTCATGTTAAAAGAATAGTTTCCTTAGGAATGGCAGGTTTTATGATGGCAATAACAAACTCAACTGTAACTATTGTTTGTAATGCTACATTACAAAAATACGGAGGAGATTTGTATATTGCAATTATGACAATAATAAATTCAATTCGTGAAGTAGCATCATTACCAGGACAAGGAATTTCTAATGCATGTCAACCTGTATTAGGTTATAACTATGGTGCTGGTAGAAATGATCGTGTAATTCAAGGGATTAAATTTGTAACTTTTAGTGCTTTATCAATGATGTTGATTTTGTGGTTTGCAATTACATTTTTTCCAGAATTATTTATTAAAATTTTTAGTCATAATCCAGAAATAGTAAAAGATGGTGTTAATGCATTAAGATTATATTTCTTTGGCTTTTTTATGATGGCATTTCAAATGGTAGGACAAGCTGTCGCTGTTGGTTTAGGTAAGTCTAGACAAGCAATCTTTTTTTCAGTTTTTAGAAAAGTTATTATAGTAGTTCCACTAACATTGATATTACCAATTTATATAGGAATTAATGGTGTTTTTATTGCTGAAGCAATAAGTAATTTTATTGGCGGTGGAGCCTGCTATATTACAATGTGGTTAACAATTGTTAAAAAATTAAAATATAAATGTTATATTTAAAAAGTGTAGATGCCTATTTATAACTAGTAAAATACGATCTGAATAAAAAAATATTGATATAAATTAATATCAATTATTTTAAATATTTATAAAATTAACTAAAGTAAATAGTAAAAATTTATTTTATTTAAAATATGTGATAAAATATATTCATATATGGGGAGAGGGGAATTTAATATGATTTCTATTGGGATAATAGATAATGAACAAGTATATTTAGATAAAGTATATAGTATCTTAGTTAAAGAATTTGATAATATTCGAGTAATGATGTATAATTCTATATACGAGATTGATTATAATTTAGATTTTTTATTATTGAGTATTGATATACCAAATGAGGATGTAATTAATTTTTCAAAAAAAAACCGTAATTTAAAAATTATTTTTTTAGCTAATTATAATATGAAAGTTCAAGACGTATTTGGTCCTAATATATATGGATGTATATTAAAAAAGGATCTTGAAAAAGAATTAGTAAAAAAAGTGGCGGAATTAATAAGCATAGTAAAAAATGAGTGTTATATCACATTTAAAATGGGTGGAATAGATATAGATATTAAAATCGATAATATAATTTATTGCCAATATATTGGAAATCACATAGTTTCAATAATATACGGAAATAAAATGATAAATGTTAATAATGTTTCTCTAAAAAAAATAAAAGAAATGCTAGATGAGCGTTTTATTAAAATAAATTATGATTTAATTATAAATGTTCATAAAATTAATAACTTTGAAGATAATTATGTATATCTAGAGGGCGTTAATTGTAAATTTGAAGTAAGTGTAAGAAAAAGAAAATTAGTAAAAAAATATTTTTATGAAAATACGTGATTAATAGATATTATTGATATATTTTAAATTTGTAAATAAACAATAAAGTATGTGTTTTTAACAGAAAAGGATATTTAATAATACCTTTTCTTTTTTTATGTTATATTTCTTATAGAAAATAATTATATTTATAAATATTTAGTAAAGGAGGAAAGTATGGGATTTAAGCGTATAAATTATAAATATAGTTAAAGAAACGGAGGAAAGAATATAATGAAAAAATTTATTGCAAAATATGTAGTAATAGTTGCATTATTAACATGTGCATTTGCTTGTATTTCTGGGGTATCAGCAGAAGAAATAGTAACTTTTGGTGCTTCTACAAGTGGGAAAATATCTTTAAAATGTGGCGAAAAAAGTTCTTGGCGTAATACGACAGCAAGCACTGATTGTAATACTGCTCTCACAAAAGTTACTAGGGTATCTTGTTCGACTACATTGGCAGATGCTACAGCTAGATTAGTTGTAGATGATATGACAGTATCTGCTAGTACAACTAGTAAAAAAAGGACTGTAGAAGCTGTATATAATTTTACTATCACATATCCTAATACTAATCATAAACATAACTATACAGCATATTACGGGTAGAGGTTTAACTTCTACCTTTTTAGGAGAGTAGCATAATGAAAAAATTAATGTATATATTAGTAGTTTTGTTAAGTATATTAACATTTTCGATTAGTTATACTAATCAAAATAGAGAAGATGTTAGTATTTTAGGGAGTTTTTCAAATAATCAAATTAGTAAAATTACTGATAAGAAAAATTATCGAATTTTAATAATAGATGAACCTAAGCAAAATAATCAAAAGTTTCTTGATGAATTAATATCTTTGTGTCAAGATAATGACTGTATTTTAGCTACTAGTCAAATGATAAATATTGATACTTCAACTCATAAAGAAATCACATATATTTATGATCAAAATAATCTGCTTTTAGATTATTTAAATAAAAATTACGGATATAAAATAAAACTTAAATCATTTGATGATGGATATATTACTACTGATTTAAGTGATACTAAAACAAACGGATATTTAAAAATCACAAGTCAAAGTTATTTGGGTAACAATATATACGAATATACTGGTTTTGATAATTTTATTAATAAATTAGAAAGTGTTAATAATGATATCATTTATAATATATATGGCAATGATTTAGAAAAACTTAGCAAAGAAATTAATAATATCGCGCAAGGATTAATAGAATATGAAGTTCTTGATGATGAAATGTATGAAGAATCAATACCTGTTAATCTCGATATTTATATAATCATAGTCTTTACGGTAATTGCATTATTGATATGTATTATTAATGAATTTCTTCGAATGAAAAAAGAAATTACAGTAATGAAGTTAATGGGATATTCTAAAAGAAATTTATTTTCAAATCTTTTTTCACAGTTTGTTATCAAAATAATTTTTATTTATCTTTTTGTTAATGTTATTTTATGGTTTATTATGGTACGTAATCTAAGTATAAGAGGGTTAAGTTTTTTAGGAATCATTATTCTTAATTGTTTAATCTTTATAATAATTACAGTAATTATAACTGTATGTGCTTATTTATTATTAGTAAGAAATATAAATATTAAAAAAAGTTTAAATTATAATGGATTACTAAAGATAAGTTTTGCTTTTAAAAATGTGATTATTATATTATTGTGTCTAGTTTTGTTTTATTCTCTTGCAGGAGCAAAAGAAATATTTAACGAAACACGATTATATTTAGCTAAAAAGAATATTAGCGATGATTATTATTTGATTGAAAACATGGTAAATAATAAAAATGCATACAAAGCAATAGAAATATTATTAAAACAAAAAGATACCTTAGCATGTTTCTTTTATAGTGAAGCTAATCAAGAAACTGAATTACCCTATATTATTGTAAATAAAAACTATTTGAATTTATATTCAGATGAATACAAAGATATACAGGCTCCTGCTTTACTTGTACCTGAAGCATATAAAGATGAAGCTATTGAACAATACAAATATGGAACTGACTGTAAAGTTTATTATGTAAAAGGGCATCATACTTATTTGAATGTTGTAAATAATATGAGAGGTGAAATAGGTGACCCTGTTATTCTTTTATCAGATAAAGACTATTATAGTTGGAGTCATTTATTATTGAGAAATGATAAAGAACCTACATATTATCATAACTTAGTAGCTGATTATATTAATGAAAATGAAATGCGATTAACGGATGCAGGTGAATCTCTTACAATTATGTTTAGATATTATACTTTACCTTTATTAGTTAAATTAATTACGTATATTGGAATATATTTAATTGTTTATTTAACAACAATATATATGTATATGATGTTATATTTTTATCAAAATGCTAAAGAAATATCTATCAAAAAAACATTAGGTTATAGTTTTTTTGAACGATATAAAGA
>ERZ894229.776-NODE-776-length-21098-cov-8.59801_pt1 | contig 21098 bp, 18 predicted proteins | sample MGYA00380295_ERZ894229 | MGnify/ENA primary metagenome ERZ894229 (study PRJEB32331, sample SAMN06328479) | human gut metagenome | biome: human gut microbiome; feature: stool | host: Homo sapiens | collected 2014-09-17 ... | reverse complement strand
CCTTATAAATATTCGGTGAGCGAGGAGCGGCATCATAAGGCGGTCACGGTGGTGGAGCTTGGGAAAAAAGGAGAGGAGCCGCAGCTTCGTTTCCTGCCCCTTTTTGGCCTGCAGGATGTGAGAAGGCTGCGCGGCACGCTGGAGGAGGTGCTGGCGGCGGCAGAATCTTTGGCCGGGAAGATGGAAGATACGGGAGTGCAGCCTGCCTCCAGGGTTCAGGAGCCTGCACCGCCTGCCGCCCCTTCTCTGTCAGCAGGACAATCTGTCGCCTCCGGCGTCTGCCATGATTTTGTCAGCGTCACCATCACGGACGAGCAGGAGCCTTACCGGATCCGGGAGCGGCTGGAGGAACGCTACGATCATCTGCTGGAGCTTCGCGTCGATAACGCCAGGACCAGAGCGCGGATGGCGGAGAGCGGGACAGAGAACGATCCGGCCCCGGAGCCCATGGAAGCCTTCCGGCAGTTTTATGAAACCGTAAACCACACGCCGCTGCCGGAAGAAGGGGAGCGGATCATGAAAAGGCTGATCCGGGAAATACAGGAGAAAGGGATGGAGGGAGCGCTGTGAAACCGTTGAAAATCACCATGTCCGCCTTCGGCTCCTATGCGGGAGAGGTGACGGTGGATTTTGAAAAAGCAGGGCACGGGATTTTCCTGATCACCGGAGACACCGGTGCGGGAAAAACCACTATTTTTGACGCCATCGCCTTTGCCCTGTTCGGGGAAAGCAGCGGGCGGAAGCGGGACGGAAGCATGATGCGCAGCCAGTATGCGCCGGATGAGCGGGAGACCTTTGTGACGCTCGTTTTTTCCCAGAAGGGGGAGCACTATCAGGTCAGACGCCGCCCCTCCTACCTGCACCTGAGCCGGAGAAAGAATAAAAACGGCGAATATACCACGGTGCAGGTGACGGCGCAGGCCAGTCTGATCCTTCCCGACGGGACGGAATATCCGGGCGGCATCCGGGAGGTCAACCAGAAGCTGCAGGAACTGATCGGCGTGGATTACGGCCAGTTTTTCCAGATCGCCATGATCGCGCAGGGCGACTATCTGCGCCTGCTGCATGCTTCATCACGGGAGCGGAAGGAGATTTTTTCCAAAATCTTTGACACGGGCGTTTACCGCCAGGTACAGACAAGGCTGAAGGAAGAAAACGACCGGATGGCCGCGGCTCTGGAGGACGGCAGGAAGCTGATCGCCCACGAGCTTGGGGACGTGCAGATGAGCCCGGAAAGGGAAGAAGAATGGCAGGCGCTTCTCACCCGGCCGGAGACCGGGGCGGAGCAGATCGAAGAGGCGCTTTCCGGATTTTTGTCAGAGCAGGAAAAGGCCCTTAAGGACATGGCGCTGCAGAAAAAGGAGAAGGAGCAGGCAGAACGTTCGCTGGAGGAAAAACTGCGGCAGGCGGAGGAAACCAATCGGCAGATTGCTCTTCTGGAGAAGGAGCGGGAGGCTCTCTCTCTTCTTCTTTCCAGGAAGGAAGAGCAGGAGGAACTGGAAAAGCGGCTGTCCCTCGCACAGAAGGCTGAAAAGACGGAGCCGGCACAGCGGAATTTTCAGGAGAGAAAAGAGGAGTTGGACGCGGGCCAAAAGAGGCAGAAGGAGCGGAAAGAAGCGCTGGCCCTTCTTCAGAAAAATGCCCAGGCCGCCATCCGGGAAGCGGAGGAAGAACGGAAACGGTATGACGCCCGTTTCCCCGGCCTGCAGGAGGAACTGGTGAAGCTGCAGAGCGACCTTCCCCTGTTTGAACAGTGCAAAAAGGCGCGGGCAGAGCAGGAAGAAGCCGTCAGGCGGGAGGCACAGGCCGGAAAGCGCCGGAAGGAGGCGCAGGAGCAGCTTGAGAGCCTGAAGCAGCAGCTGGAAACGCTGAAAAAGGAACAGGAGAGGCTGGAAACGACAGCCGGAGGGGCCGATGCGCTGAAACTCCGTCTGGAGGGGCTGAAGCGCCAGAAGGAGCGGCTGCTTCGCCTGGCACAGCAGCTTTCGGAATGGAAAAAGACGGTTCAGAAGCGGGAGGAAAAGATGCGGGAGGCAGAAGCCGCCCTGCAGGAGCTGGCACGCAGGGATCGGGCTTATGCAGAACGCAATCAGGCGTTTCTGGCCGCCCAGGCCGGATTGATGGCGGAAAAATTGACGGAAGGAAGCCCCTGCCCGGTCTGCGGTTCCCTCCACCATCCTGCTCCCGCACCTCTTGCTGAAAGCGCGGTCACGCAGGAAGCGGTGGAGCAGGCGAAGCAGGAGCGGGATGAGGCGGAGCGGAAGAGCAGGCGGATCGCCGGAGAGTCCGCAGGGCTGGTGGAGAGCTGCCGACGCCAGCGGCTTTCCATGGAGCAGGAACTTGGCGTGCTGATGCAGGAGGAGGCCGGAACTGCTTTGTTATGGGAGGACTGCGGAGAGGAAGCCTTTGGCGAACGGGTTTCTGCCTGGGGCCGGGTTTCCCACGTCGCCTGCATGGAAAACCTCCGCCAGGTGCAGAAGCGTCTGGAAGAGGCACAGCAGGCCGGAATGCTTCTGGAACAGAAGAAGCAGGAGCAGATCCGGACGGAAGAGAAACGGGAAAAGGCGGAAGCGCAGAAGGAGGAAGCGGACCGCCTGCTGCTGGAAATGCGGGAGAAGCTTGCCGCGGCGAAGAGCGCGCTGGAGCAGATCAGAAAACGCCTTCCCGGGCAGACCGAGGAAGAGGCGCGGGGCGCGCTTGCCCGCCTGACAGAGGAAAAGAAACGGCTGGAGGAAGGACTTTCTCAAGCGGAGGAGCGCAAAAACACCCTGCTTCAGCAGGAAAAGGAGCAGGCGGGCGCGCTGCAGGCGGCGGAAGAAAACGCGGAGCGGCTTAAGAAGGCCCTGGAAGCGGCGGCCCTCGCCTGGGAAAACAGCTGGAAGGAGCAGGGCTTTGACAGCGAAGAAGCCTGTCTGCAGGCCCGCGCCACGGTCGAGGACATGGAGGAATGGAAGCGTACCCGGACCGCCTACGATCAGGAGCTGCTGCGCAGCCGGGAGCGGACCGCTCAGCTGGAAAAACAGCTTGCAGGACAGGAGCACACCGCGGTCGAGGTCCTGCAGGCCCTTGCGGACAGCCGCGAGACCTGCAGGCAGGAGCGGGAAAAGCTGGAAGCGGACAGCGCACAGCTTACTGCGGTCTGGGGCAGAAACCGGAAGGCTCTGGAAAATCTGAAGCGGCTGTGGAAGGGACAGGAGACGCAGGAGAAGGAATACCGGCTGCTGCGCCATCTGTTTCAGACAGCAAACGGCAGGCTCTCCGGTACGGCCGGGCTGGATTTTCAGACCTGGGTGCAGAGACAGTATTTTCAGCGGATGATCCAGGCCGCCAACCGCAGGCTGAATGTGATGGCGGACGGCCAGTTTCTCCTGCAGTGCCGCAGCCTGGACGCCCTGGGAAAGCAGGGCGAGGTGGGGCTGGATCTGGATGTGTACAGCATGGTGACGGGAAAGGTCAGGGACGTGAAAACCCTTTCCGGCGGCGAGTCCTTCCTCACCGCCCTGGCGATGGCGCTGGGGATGGCGGACGTGATTCAGAGCACGGCAGGCTATGTGCAGATCGACGCCATGTTCATCGACGAGGGCTTCGGCTCTCTGGATGAGGAAAGCCGGATGCGCGCCATCCGCATTCTGCAGGAGCTGGCGGGCGGAAAGCGTCTCATCGGCATCATTTCCCACGTGCAGGAGCTGAAAGATCAGATCGACCGGAAACTGATCGTGAAAAAGGACGAAAAGGGAAGCCATGTATACTGGCAGGAATAGAAACAGGAGGCGGAGAAAACCTATGGTTTTCTCCTGGGAATTGGACTTACGTCCAATTCCACATGAATACAATGCCGCCGTTCGGCGGTTGAGAAAGAGGAAGGTATGGACAGAATTTTATACGGAGCGGCATATTACGACGAATACATGCCTTATGACAGGTTGGATACGGATATCGCCATGATGAAAAAGGCCGGAATCAACGTGATCCGGATCGCGGAATCCACCTGGAGCAGCGAGGAGCCGGAGGAGGGCGTGTTTGATTTTTCCCATGTGACAAGGGTGCTGGATACCTGTGAGAAAGCGGGGATTTCCGTGATTGTGGGAACGCCCACCTATGCCATCCCTGCCTGGATGGCGAAGGCCTACCCGGAGGTGATGGTGACGGACAGAAGCGGCAGAAGGCCCTATGGCGCAAGACAGATCATGGACATCACCCATCCGGCCTACCGTTTTTTTGCGGAGCGCATCATCCGAAAGCTGATGGAGGCGGTGCAGGGCTATTCCTGCGTCATCGGCTTCCAGCTGGACAATGAAACCAAGCATTTCGGTACCAGCAGCGAGAACGTGCAGCAGATGTTTGTGCGCCACATGAGAAAGCGTTATCACGGCGACCTGGAGCGGCTGAACCGGGATTTCGGCCTGAATTACTGGAGCAACCGGATCAATTCCTGGGAGGAATTTCCAAGCGTGGTCGGAACCATCAACGGAAGCCTTGGCTGCGCCTTTGAGGCGTTCCAGCGGCAGCAGGTGACGGATTTTCTTTTGCGCCAGTCGGAGATCGTGCGGGAATACTGCCGCCCGGATCAGTTCATCACCCACAACTTTGACTTTGCCTGGAAGGGCCATTCCTTCGGCGTGCAGCCGGATGTGGATCATTTTCAGGCGGCACAGGCGCTCACCGTTGCGGGCTGTGATATCTACCACCCTTCCCAGGAGAAGCTGACGGGCAAGGAGATCGCCTTCTGCGGCAGCCTGACCCGCTCTCTGAAAAAGGACAATTACCTGGTGATCGAGACGGAGGCCCAGGGCTTTCCGGAGTGGACACCCTATGAGGGACAGCTGCGCCTGCAGGCCTTCAGCCATCTGGCCTACGGGGCGGACAGCGTGATGTACTGGCACTGGCATTCCATTCATAACGCCTGCGAGACCTACTGGAAGGGAATTTTAAGCCATGATTTTGCAGAAAATGCGGTCTACCGGGAGGTCTGCCGCATCGGTGCGGAATTTTCCCGCCTGAGTCCGAACCTGCTGCACCAGAAAAAGGAAAATAAGGCGGCCATCCTGGTGAGCAATCCTTCCCTCACCGCGCTCAAATGGTTCCCCTTCCCCGCGGGAGCAGAGGGCGGCATGGACTATAACGACGTGGTGCGCTGGATCTTTGACGCCCTTTATGAAAGCAATATCGGCTGCGATTTCGTAAGCCCCGAAGAGACGGAACTTGCCCGTTATGATGTGCTTTTCGTGCCCGCCCTCTACAGCGCCCCGGAAAGCTGCCTCACGCGCATCAGGGATTTTGCCGCCCAGGGCGGGACGGTGGTCGCCACCTTCAAGACTGCATTCACCGATGAAAATGTGAAGGTATGGACGGACGAACAGCCCCATCTGCTGAAGGACTGCTTCGGCGTGCTGTATCATGAGTTTACAGCCCCGGTGGACGTGTTCCTGACGGAAGAAGAGGATGGAAAGGCCCAGAATCCTGCCTGCGGTCTGTCCGCGGAGGACAGGCGGGTGCGGCTGTTTATGGAACTTCTGGAGCCCCAGGGCGCGCAGGTGCTGGCTTCTTATGACCACTACGCCTGGAAAAAATACGCGGCCGTCACCAAAAACGATTATGGAAAGGGAACCTGCATCTATCTGGGATGCATGACCTCATCCGCTTACCTGAAAGCGCTGATCGGAGCATTGTGGCAGGAGAAGGGCCTTTCCGACTGGAAGCAGGACTATGCCTTTCCGCTGGTTATCACGGAAGGGACGAATCAGGCCGGAAAGAGGCTCACCTGGTATCTGAACTATGCAAAAGAACCGCAGCGCTGCATCTGCCCTCAGGGCGGAACGGAGCTGCTTTCCGGAGAAACGTATGCGCCGGGGCAGGAGCTTACGGTCGGAGGATGGGATCTGAGAATCGTAGAGGGCTGAAGTCCCTGTACACTGGTTCGGAAGAGGGAAGGGAGCAGGAGGGGAAGGGATACGATGAAATACAGTCTGAGAAAAAATCTCCGGTATCTGCTGGGCGATATCTGGAAGCGCAGAAAGCCGGCCGTTTTTGCCCTGTTTCTGAGAGTGCCGCTGATGGTGGGGATGCCGCTTTTTGCCGCATATGTTCCGAAATATATTCTGCAGATGCTGGAACAGGGCAGAAGCGCTCTGTATATATCCATCGGAATCACGGTTCTTACGCTGTTGTTGCTGGCGGTTTACCTGACGGAACGGATGGCTTATCTGTTTCTGGAGGATATGTATTACAGAATGCGGCTCTGGTACTCGACGGAAATCGTGGAAAAGAGCATGGACGTGGAATATGAGACGCAGATGGATGCCGGGGTGAAGGCCCGCAGAAAAAAGGCCATGCAGGCGACTGAAAATGCCGGTTTTGCTGATTTTGCCGACAATCTGGCCGGGCTCGCGGCCAGCGTGGCCGGCACAATTTCCTACGGGCTTGGCATTGCTCTGCTGAATCCGCTGATTATCGTGCTTCTGATCCTTTCTTACGGTGTGACATGGCAGATGGGCCGGAGTGTGAACCGGTATCAGCACAAAGTCAAGGATGAAAAGGCTGCCAATCTGCTGAAAATTGATTATATCATCCGGAAAGCGCTCGATTTTTCGGCGGCAAAGGACGTCCGGCTGTATCAGGTGAAGGACTGGTTTCAGAGCGTTGGAGAAGAGGCCATTGTGCGGGAGAAAGGGATCGTCCGTACGATAGCGGCAGGAAAGTTTCTTGCCGCTTTTGGAAATGCGCTGCTCATTCTCCTACGGGACGGGGCTGCGTATGCGGTGCTGATCAGCGTCTTCTGGCAGGGAAGGATGAGCGCGGGAGATCTGCTGGTTTATCTGGCCATGATCAGCACCTTCGGAACCTGGCTGGGAGGAATTGTGGAATATTATTCAGCCGTGGATGAGGGATCCCTGGCGCTTACGGATATCCGGGAGTATCTGGAGCATGAGGACGGCGCGCAGAAGGGAAACCGAGATGTGGCGCCCATTCCCACTGAAGCGGTATCCATCAGCCTGAAGGATGTTTGCTACCGGTTTGAGGAGAACGGGAAAAATGTGGTGGATCACATCTCGCTGGAGGTGGCGGCCGGGGAACGAATCGCTGTTGTCGGCATGAACGGCGCGGGAAAAACAACCCTGACCAAACTGATCAGCGGTTTGTTTACACCCGTGGAAGGAGAAATACGGATTGACGGCGTATCACAGGAGCGGTTCGATAAAAGGGAATATTACCGCATCTTTTCCTCTATTTTTCAGGATATTCACTTTCTGCCTCTGTCGATTGGAACGAACATTACCTTAAAGCAAAAAGAAGAGTGGGATGTGCCGAGACTTCAGGAGTGCGTGGAGAAGGCGGGACTGGCTGAAAAGATCGCTTCACTTGAAAAGGGGCTGGACACGCCGCTGATCAAAAATGTCAATGAAGATGCCTGCGAGCTGTCGGGAGGGCAGAAGCAGAAGCTTCTGCTGGCGCGTGCCCTGTACAAAAATGCTCCGGTCCTGATTCTGGACGAACCGACTGCGGCGCTTGATCCCATTGCGGAAAATGAACTGTATCTGCAGTACCGGGATCTGACGGCGGGGAAAACCTCCTTCTTCATTTCCCACAGATTCGCCAGCACCCGTTTCTGCGACCGGATCCTGCTTCTGGAAGACGGACGGATATGTGAAATGGGAACGCATGAAGAGCTGATGAAGCTGGGGGGACGCTACGCGCAGATGTATGAGGTACAGAGCCGCTATTTCAGGGAGGAGAGGGGATGAACGGAAAGAGAAGCATAAGGGAAAATCTGCGTTATTTAAAACGGGGATACGGCCTGATCTGGAAGCTCAGTCCATACCTTTTGATCCGGGACTGCGCATGGAGAGCGGCGGAGGCTCTTCGGCCTGCTCTGGGGGTCTATTTTTCGGCGGCCATTCTGGAAGGACTGACGAACCGGATGGAGCCGCAGAGGCTGATCGGTCTGACCGCACTGATGATCGGTGTGAATTTTGTTCTGTCCGTTCTGATCGACGCGCTGAAAAGTGCGAACACGGCGGCAGAAGAGCTCCTGTATTCCAGCATTCAGCTGTACCTTGGCGAGGCGGGGCTGGAATTTGATTTCGCTGATATTGAAAACCCGGATACCAGAATCCTGCGGGGCAGGATTGATGAGGCCATGAAGGCTCGGAGGGGAGGGCTGGATATGATGTACCGCAGGGGCGGGAGCGCTTTCGGGAGGTTCTGCGCGGTTCTTTTTTCAGGAATCCTTGCCGTGCCGCTTTTTACCAGTGTTTCCGATGGGGAAATTACCGGATTCGTGTCCTTTTTTCATACGCCCCTTTCCTCCGTTCTTCTGCTTCTGCTGATTCTGGTGCTGTCCCTGACAGCTGGAAGCTCCTTTCAGACTGCGGCCAGGAAGCTTTTTGAGGCATGGAAGGGATGGCCCGAAAGCCTTACGAAGGCGAATTATTATATGGAGGAATATACGGGAGAGGACGGAGCGGCAAAGGACATCCGGATTTTTGATCAGCAATCCATCATCAGCAAAGAACTGCACCGCTGGTTTGATAACCCGCCGTTTCTGAAAAGCAGGCTCGGTATCAACTGTAAATATGACGCTATCAATCTGACGATTTCTACCCTGCTGACAGGTCTGGTTTACTTTTTTGTCGCAATGAAGGTGATGGCCGGAAGCCTTGGAATCGGCGCCCTTGTACGCTATTCTGGTCTGGCAATTCAGTTCATTTCCGCGGTTTCCGTGATGAGTGCGGAAGGGATTAAGTGCTGGAGAAACAACGATTATCTGGAGGATGTTTTCACTTACCTGGATCTTCGGAAAAAGAAAAGCGGAGGAAACCGAAGAACGGAACATGAGGTGAAAAGCGTTGAATTTCGAAACGTATCCTTCTGCTATCCGGGAAGTGGGAAATATGCGCTGCAAAATATTTCCATATGCCTTAAGCCGGCTTCCAGTTATGCGGTGGTGGGAATGAATGGGAGCGGGAAATCCACGTTTATCAAGCTTTTATGCCGTTTGTACGAGCCCACGGAAGGGGAAATATTTCTGAATGGGAAGAATATCCGCGAGTATGAACAGGGGGAGTATTTCCGGCTGATCTCTGTGGTGTTTCAGGATTTTAACCTGTTTTCTTTTTCTCTGGGGGCTAATGTGGCTGCTTCTCCTGGTTATGATGCGAAAAAGGTCGCCGACTGTCTGGATAAGGCGGGCTTTTCCCATCTGGAGAAAAAGATGACAGGCGGGCTGGAAACCATGCTCTATCGGGATTTCACATCCGGGGGCGTGGAAGTGAGCGGCGGCGAGGCGCAGAAAATTGCGATGGCACGGGCTCTTTATAAAAATGCACCGATTATGATCCTGGATGAACCCACGGCAGCTCTGGATCCTGTTTCGGAAGCGGAAATCTATGAACGTTTTGCTGAAATCGTCAGGGGGAAAATGGCGGTTTATATTTCGCACCGCCTTTCCTCATGTAAATTCTGCGATCACATTCTGGTATTCCATGAGGGCAGGATGGTACAGCGGGGGACTCATGAGGAGCTGGTAAGGAACCGGGACGGGCAGTATTTTAAGCTGTGGAACGCACAGGCACAGTATTATGTGCGTTAAGGAAGTAAAACGATTGCAGGAATCGTATTGTTACTGTTTAAAAATCTGGAAATGGAGGAAACGAACAGAATGGAATCGATCTGTGGAATGGACTGCTGCAGCGAGTGCAGCAGAAAAGAGGAATGCGGCGGCTGCCGCAAAACGGACGGTCATCCCTTTGGGGGAACCTGCGTTGCGGCCGAGAGTATCCGGCAGGGAGGGATGGACGCCTTTTGGCATTTGAAAGACACGTTGATTGCAGAATTCAATGCGCTTGGAATTCCGGGCCTGCAGGTGGACGACCTGAATCTGCTGATCGGTTCTTATGTGAACCTGGAATACCCCCTTCCCAATGGGCAGTCCGTAAAGCTGCTGGAGGACAACCGGGTTTACTGGGGAAACCAGATCGAGATTCCCGGAAACGAAAGATGTTATGGGATTGTGGCGGATGACCGGTATCTTCTGGTCTGCGACTACAAGTGCAACGGCACGGAGCCCAGGATTATCTGTTATAAAAAAAGAGGCGGCTGATGAAAAATTTTGAACGAAGCAATCCCTGCCTGTCTCTCTGTGGCCTGAACTGCCTTCTGTGTCCCATGCAGCTTTCCGGACATTGTGGCGGCTGTGGTTTCGACAGTCAGTCCTGTCCGATTGCCCGGTGCAGCCTGGAGCATGGGAAGCTGGAATACTGTTCGGAATGTGAGGAATATCCCTGCAGGAAATATGACCACATTGACGAATGGGATTCCTTTGTGACGCATCAGAACCAGAAAGCAAACCTGGAAAGTCGGCAGTGCCTGGGGACGGAGCGGTACAATGAGGAGCAGGTAAAAAGGAGAGAGATTCTGGACCGGCTGCTGGCGGAATACAATGACGGCCGGAGAAAAACGCTGTTTTGTCTGGCTGCGAATCTTCTGGAACTGGAAGAACTCAGTTCCCTTCTGGAAGAAACGGAAGAGCAGGCGCGGTCTTTTTCTCTCAAAGAACGGGCGGCGTATATGGCAGAGCAGCTCCGGAACTGTGCGGAGAAGAACCGGATCGAACTGAAACTGAGAAAGAAAGGGAATTGATACGGACAGGGAAGGGGACGGTACCCTGAGGGGCGGAATAACCGTCAAAAAATATGGTTTTCGGGAGGACAAAAGAAATGTTATTGGAAACCGGGAGACGACATTGTTTTTGACGGCGGCATCTATGAATGGACGCCGGGAAAAACACCTGGGGAAATGGAGGAGGATAAGGGATTGTGAATCAGGCATGGTCTGAACTGAATAAAACAATGCAGGCGCAAATCAAAAAGAAGGATACCTGTGAAGCAGGCATTGACACATTATTTGACTTGCGAAATCAGTTAATGGAAACCTTAACATCATTTAATGAGGAATTAAGCAGAGAGGAATTTGACGCAATTCCATTTATAAATGCAGACGGTTATCATAGTAAAACGATTGCCTATTCAATCTGGCATATTTTCCGTATTGAAGATATCGTTGCACACACATTGATAGGTGAAGACGAGCAGGTATTTTTTGCGGGCAATTATCAGGAACGTATCAATTCACCTATCATCACAACAGGAAATGAACTCGTAAAAGAGCAGATCGCGGACTTTTCAAAACAACTCAATTTGAAAGAACTATATGCGTATATTTTTGAGGTAAAGGACAGCACCGAGAAGATAATCGACAGCTTATCTTATGATGACCTGAAAAAGAAAATATCAGAAGAACGAAAAGAATACTTAAAATCATTGAACGTTGTAAGCAATGATGAAAATGCAATCTGGCTTATTGATTATTGGTGTGGTAAAGATATCCGGGGGTTAATACAAATGCCATTTTCAAGACATTGGATTATGCACATAGAAGCGAGTCAGCGGATAAAAAACAGGATACATTCATAAGTGCAGATCCCGGCTCATCGGAAACCATGAATAAGGCTTGAAATTTGGATATTATAAAAATCTGAAAAATGCAATCGCCCAACAACTATGTTTGGCTGTGAGGGAGGGGAATCATGAACATTTTTGTGGAGGGCCTGCAGGGAATGGGAAAATCCACCCTTCTGCAGAAGCTGTCCCGGAAATATCCGGAATATCATGTTTATCATGAGGGAGACTACTGCCCGGTTGAACTGGCCTGGTGCACCTGTATGACGCAAAAGGAATATGAGGAAGCATTGTCGGCTTATCCTATGCTGAAGGAAGAAATGATGCGCCGGACATATCGGGAAGGAGACCTGTATATCATGGAATACACCCGGATTCTCACGGATGTTCCGGGCTTCCACAGGGATATGGAGCGGTTTGAGATCTATAATGGAAGGAAAAACGGGGAGGAGTTTCTGGACATCATCCGGCGGCGCTATCAAAACCTGCCGGAAGGAGACGGAGGGTATCTGTATGAATGTGCCTTTTTTCAGAACATCATTTCGGAACTCACCCTGTGGCAGCTGATGCCGGAGGAGGAGATTTTTTCCTTCTATCAGGAACTGTTCCGGCTTGTATCTGCAAAACCGTTTCTTCTTTATTATCTGTATGATCCCGAGCCGGAACCCCACCTCCGGCAGATCTGCAGGGAGCGATCGGACAATGAGGGAAATCAGCTCTGGTATCCCCTCATGATGCAGTATCTGGCGGCCTCGCCCTATGGAAAAAAGTATGGCTGCAGCACCTTTGACGACCTGCTGGCCTGCCTGAAGCGCAGGCAGGAGCTGGAACTCCGGCTGATCCGGGAGATTTTGAAGGACAGGGCGGTGATTCTTCCGGCTAAAAGGTATACAATGCAGGATCTGGAATGGATGGAAGGGAAATAAGTAGATGAGCAGCCAGTCTGGTTGAATTTTGTTGTCCAAACAATATCGCATTTCATCGTTTCAGTTCCCGGAGGGCTTCTTCCACATCGGAGTAGTGCTTCACCCTGGGATCGTGGGCAATCCGTTCAGCCTCTAACATGGCGGCGATGGTTTCCTTATTGGGCTGTTCCAGCCTGACTTCAAAAGGAAAGCCGCCGACGCGGAGTGACTGGCGCAAAAATACATTGATAGCGGTGGTAAGGTTTATTCCCAATTCACCATAAAGCGCTTCACACTGTCTTTTGATATCGCTGTCCATGCGGACACTAAAATTTGTAGTATTAGCCATTTTATCATCCCCTTTTAAACTTATTGCACTTATATTATATGTTAATTGCAATGCAGAATTAACTTAATAGCCATATAATTTTCAAAATGCTAAGGAGTTATCCCCATGAATAACAATCACCTCACCCCCTGGACCGTCCTCTTCCTGGGCGGCCCTTCCGGCACAGGAAAATCAACCCTTGCCCGTGAAATCGCCCTGCACCATGGCGCGCAGGTTCTGGAAGCAGACGATATTTACCTCGCAGTCAAAGCAGCGGCGGACGAAGCACAGCTTCCTGCGCTGCATTACTGGGATCATGGAAGGGACTGGCAGAAGGCCGGTCTGGAGGAAAATGTGGATTGGCTGCTGGATGTGGGAAAGGAGCTGTTCCCGGCGCTTCGGGAAATCGCGCTCAGACATGTGGAGGACAGGCTTCCGGTCATCATAGAAGGGGATTTTCTGAATCCGGAATGGATTTCCACAATTTTGGGACCGGAAATTTGTGCCTTTTATGTCCGGGAGCCGGATCCGGCGCAGATTGTCAAAAATTACCTGGAACGGGAGGGAGGAGACCCGCAGGAGTACCGCGCACAGATCAGCGTTTCCTATGGAGAACGTCTTACGGAGCTCTGCGGCAGGTATGGAATTCCCTGTATAGAGGCAAGGCCATGGCAGACAGCATGGGCGAGGGCTGAAGCGGAACTGGCCCTGGGGAGCGGGGGATAAAGAATTGCATCGCATGCGGCATCATTTACAGATGAAAAATCCCCGCCAGAGTGATACAATGAGACTATAGAAGATATTGGCAGATGGGAAGCCGGTTTAAAATGTGGCAGGAGGGGATATATATGTTTAAGAAAGCGTTCTGGGTTCCTTATGAAGACAGTGGGAATTATCCCACCGTTACGAAAGCAAAAGAGGCGATTGCCGCATATTGTGGAGAAAATGGGTATTCCTATACATTCACGGCCGACGATGAGGTTATGATAGATGGAAAATCTTATGAAATCTATCGTGGATACGAAAACGGAAGCCGGGGAAACTATGGGATTAAATGTAAGGAAAAATAGACGGCAATGTTTAGGAAAAAACGGACAGCTTCCCATTTGTGAAAGATCAGAATATTCCATGCAATCAGGACCACCGGCTGGATTCAGCCGATGGTCCTGTGTTTCCTGCGAGAAAAAAGAGCTGCCTGTGGAAAGGAAAGAGAAAATGAGAAAAACGGTATTATACATCGGCATGAGCCTGGACGGATACATCGCAGATCCCAACGGCGGAGTGGGCTGGATGAACGGCCAGGAGGAATCCGCAGAAAACGGGGATTCCTATGAGAACTTTATCAAAACGGTGGACACGGTGATCATGGGCTGGAATACCTATCATCAGGTAACCACGGAGCTGTCCGTCGGAGAATGGGTTTACGAGGGACTCACCACCTGGGTGATCACACACCGAACGGCAGAAAAGGGGGAAAAAGCCACAGAATCCCCGGTTCTGTTCACGGACAGGTCTCCCTGCGATCTGGTGAAGGAACTGAAAAAGGAAGAAGGAAAGAATATCTGGATCTGCGGCGGAGCGGACATCGTCAGACAGCTGATGGAGGAGGATCTGATAGACGTCTATCATGTTTCCATTCTCCCCACCCTTCTGGGAGACGGCATCCGTCTGTTTCAGACGTTGGAAAAGGGAAAAAAGCTGCGGCTGATCCGGACGGGAAGCGAAAACGGAATCATGGAGCTGGTTTATGTCCACAGAAATGTCAGCGGAAATATCTGCGAAAATATCTGTGGAAACGTCCATGAAAACGGAATTCGAAAATTTACTCCGGAGGATATGGAACAGGTCATGGAGATCTGGCTGAACGGGAATCTGGAGGCCCACGCGTTCATCCCGCGGGAATACTGGGAATCCAATGCGGAAGCGGTAAAAGAGCAGCTTCTGCAGGCCGAGATTTTTGTCTGTGAGGAAGAGGGAAAAATACAGGGCTTCGCCGGGCTGCAGGGAAATTATCTGGCGGGCATTTTTGTGGAGGCAGGCTCCCGTTCGAAGGGAGTCGGCAGAGAACTCCTTAACCGGGTGAAGGAGACGCATCCTTCTTTTTCTCTGCATGTTTATGCGGAAAATGAGCGGGCCGTCTCTTTTTACCGGCGCGAGGGGCTGACTGTGGTTTCCAGGGAAATGGAGGAAGATACGGGACGGATGGAATACACGATGGAGTGGAAGGTTCCGTAACGCCTTTCCTGAAACGTTTCAACGACTGAAAAAAAGCCGTATTTTGTTTCACAGGATTTTCAAATTTCCTAAAGGTTCATTAAAGCTTTCTCTGTTATTATAAAGAGCATAACAACGAACGCCGGATTTCACGGGCTGTTTTTATGTTTGATACAGCATGCGTGATATGTGCGGCGGATCTTGTAAAAACAGGCCGTAATGGCAAAAGGAGGAACCTATGGAAAAAGCAGCAAGAATCGGAAAACCACTGTCCTGCGGAAGGGTACGTTTTCTGATGGCGGCATTTGCCGCAGTAATGATGGCTCTGATCATGTTCTGGGGAAGCAGGACGACCGTTCACGCAGCGGGCGGTCTGAGCCTTTCTACAGAGTATCCCGGTGTTACAATCACACCAGGGGAGACGCTGAACATTACGCTGACATTGACGAACACTTCAGGCAGTCCTGTGAACGCAGATGTTGCGATCGCGTCTTTACCGGACGGATGGGAAGGTTATCTGCAGGGTGGAGACTATGAAGTGAATGAAGTTCATGTGGGAACCGCATCGGAGGGAACCCAGCTTACCCTGCATCTGACCGTGCCGGACGCTCTGGAGGAAGGCACCTATACTGTACAGGTGGATGCTGACGTAAACGAAGAAATCTATGATTCTCTCACACTTTCCTTTGAAATCAATGAGGTAAATGCGGGCGCGGGCAGCTTCACGACGGAGTACCCGGAGCAGGAAGGCACCGCGGGAACCTCCTTCAGCTTCAGCACCACGCTGATTAACAACGGACTTTCTACAGAATCCTACAGCCTTTCTTCCAGCGCGCCGTCCGGATGGCAGGTAAGCTTTGTCCCTTCCGACGAATCCACGTCCGTGGCGAGCATTGAGGTGGAGTCCAGCACCAGCCAGGGACTTACGGTTGAGGTTGTGCCTCCGGAAGGAGTGGAAGCCGGGGAATATGACATTTCCTGCAGCGCCGTATCCGCTTCCGAGACGCTGACCACTGATCTGAAGGTGGTTATCACGGGTACATACGGCATTTCCCTGAGCACGCCGGATGGACGTCTGAGCTTTGATTCTCAGGCCAATAAGGATACGGATGTGACGCTGACCGTCACCAATACCGGAAATGAAGAGCTTCAGAATGTCACGCTCACCAGTTCCCTTCCTTCCGGATGGGAGGTTACCTATGATGTGGAGGACGGCATCATCGACTCCATCGCGGCCGGATCCAGCGCGCAGGTTGTCGCAACCGTAACGCCCAGCTCGGAAGCGATTACGGGAGACTATGTCGCCACCTTTACCGCGGAAACAGATGAGGCGACCTCCAGCGCGGAGTTCCGTGTTTCCGTAAAAACGAGTACCCTCTGGGGATTTGTAGCGGTGCTGATCATCCTGTGTGTCGCCGCCGGACTTGTCTATGTATTCCGGAAATATGGCAGGAGGTAACTGCCATATGAAACAGACAGGAAAGGAGGCATTGCTGTGTCGGACGATAGAATGATTATACAGATGAAAGGTCTGACCAAAGCCTACGGAGAAAAGAAGGCGGTTGACAACCTGACGCTTGGAATTAAAAGGGGCGAGGTATTCGGCCTTCTGGGACCGAACGGCGCAGGAAAAACGACGACCACGCTGATGCTTCTGGGATTGACGGAGCCTACGGCCGGAAGCGCGTTTATAGACGGCAAAAACTGTACCAGAGACCCGCTTGCCGTAAAGAAAATTGTGGGATATCTGCCTGACAGCGTCGGTTTTTACCTGGATATGACGGGACGGGAAAATCTGAGATTTACCGGCCGCCTGAACGGTCTTGGGGGTAACGAACTGGAAGAGAGGATTAACACGCTTCTGGAAAGAGTGGGAATGACCTATGCGGCAGATCAGAAGACGGGAACCTACTCCCGGGGCATGAGACAGCGTCTCGGTGTGGCGGACGTGCTGATAAAGGACCCCAAAGTTGTCATCATGGACGAGCCAACGCTTGGCATTGATCCGCAGGGTGTCCGGGATCTCATGAGCCTGATCCGGCATATGGCGGAAGATGACGGCATGACGGTTCTGATCTCCTCCCATCAGCTTTATCAGGTGCAGCAGATCTGTGACCGGGTGGGGCTGTTCGTGGACGGCAGGCTGATTGCGTGCGGCAGGATTGATGAACTTGCGAAACGGATGCAGCAGGAAGGACATTGTGTTCTGGAGATTGCCGCTGTTCCGGACGACAGTGATTTCATGAAGCTGCTGAAGGAAATTGGAAATGTGGACAAAGTGGAGCATAACGGCGAATTTTACGTGGTATATTCCCGTATGGATCTGCGCCGGGAGCTGGTCCGCAGGGCGATGCAGAGCGGCTATACCATATCCCATTTAAGACAGAGAGGAAGCGATCTGGATGAAATCTACCGCAGATACTTTGAGAAAGGAGAGGATAAGGGAGATGGTCAGCACGATCAAAAAAAGAGCAGACGCCTTTTTGCATTTCGTAAAAACCAGTGATGAACAGCCGAAACAGAACACCGGCCTGTACGCGCTCTACTGTAAGGAAATGGCAGATCAGCTCAGGAGCAAACGATTCCTGATCATTCTTGTGCTGATCCTGCTGACGAGCTTTGCCAGCGTGTACGGCGCTCTGTCCAGCCTTTCGGACGCGATTGAGTCGGATTCCAGTTATATTTTTCTGAATCTGTTCACGCTGAGCGGGGAATCGATTCCTTCCTTCACCACCTTCATCGCCCTTCTCGGGCCGTTTGTAGGGCTTACGCTCGGATTTGACGCCATTAACAGCGAACGCTCGGAAGGAACGCTGAACCGTCTGGTTTCCCAGCCCATTTACAGGGACGCGGTGATTAACGGAAAATTTCTGGCAGGTGCGAGCATTATTTTTATCATGGTATTTTCCATGGGCCTTGTCATTATGTCGGTAGGGCTGATTACGGTGGGAATTCCGCCCACGCTGGATGAAACGGGGCGAATTCTGTCCATGCTTTTCTTCACCGGCGTATATATCTGCTTCTGGCTGGCGCTTTCGATCCTTTTTTCGGTGATCTGCCGCCATGCGGCTACATCGGCAATGATCGTTATCGCGCTCTGGATTTTCTTCGCGCTGTTCATGTCCCTGGTGGTAAACATTGTGATGAACGTGATCTATCCGGCAGAGGATGTGACGACCTGGGGACAGCTGATTGATTACTATGATCTTTTATACGGCCTGAACCGGCTTTCGCCCTACTACCTGTACAGTGAAGCAATTTCTACCATCATGGATCCAACGGTGCGTTCGACGAACATTATTCTGCCGCAGCAGATGTCCGGTTCCCTCAGCAGTTACCTGTCCCTCGGGCAGAGCCTGCTTCTGGTATGGCCGCATCTGGTGGCTCTGCTGGCCGCCACGCTGATCACCTTTGCGCTTTCCTATATCTGCTTCATGCGCAGGGAAATCAGAGCCAGATAGTCAGTAAAAATAAAGAAGTTACTTTTAAAAGCGGGAACCGGGCATTGTCCGGTTCCTGTTGCTGTATCCGGAAGTGCTGCATCCGGAAGAAAGCGGAGATTTTCAGAGATTTTTCCGCATCTTTTCGGGTGGAACTGCCTGGTGGAGAGCATTGCCGTCGGGATTGTAAAATTCCAGCCGGAAAGATATAATAAGGATGGTTTATACCGGATGCCAAGAGAGAACAAAAGGACGGGAACAAAAAATGCGCATTTTGATTATAGAAGACAACAGGCGGCTGGCGGAGTCCATCCGGGATATCCTGAAGTACTGGTATGACTGCGATATCTGTGAGGATGGAAGGCAGGGAGCCGTGCTGCTGCCTGCCGGGGGCTACGATGCGGCCATCCTGGATCTCATGCTGCCCGGAATGGACGGAATCAGCCTGTTAAAAGAGGTGCGAAGGAAGGGATGCTTTGTCCCCGTCCTGATTCTGACGGCAAAAAGCGAGCTGGAGGACCGGGTGCTCGGGCTGGAGAGCGGGGCGGATTATTATCTGACCAAACCCTTCGACATGCAGGAACTGACCGCTGTGGTGAAAACACTGGTAAGACGCCGGGGCGAGATGATTCCGGAAAATCCGTCCTATGGAAATATCACCCTGAATCAGGCCGATTACACGCTGCGGGGGCCGGAAAAACAGATTTCCCTCGGAAAAAAGGAATATGATATCATGCGGATCCTCATGGTTAACAGAGAGCAGGTGGTTTCCAAGGAAACCCTGCTGTTGAAGGTCTGGGGAAGCGATGCGGACGCGGTGGAGAACAATGTGGAAGTATACATCTCCTTTCTGCGCAAAAAACTGGAATTTTTAAAGGCGAATATCTGCATTGTGACCAGCAGGAAGCTGGGCTATCGGATTGTGAAGAAGTGAGAAAGCGGTGAAAAACATGAAGGAAATCAGCCGGCTGAGGCGGAAATTCATCATTTATAACATGCTCATCGTGACGGCGGTGATCGGAATCACTTTTACCGCCCTGATACTGGTGCTGCGAAGCAGAGGGGATGAGGAGGGAAGGCTGATTCTGGAACGGGCGGTGGAACAGCCCGGAGAACGGCTGATCTTTGATGCGGTTCCCCAGGTGAGGCTCCCTTATTTTTCCGTGCTGGTAACGGAGAACGGAGAGGTTATCATGCGGGAGAGCGCTTATAACTCCTTCCCCGGGATGGGCTATCTGGAACAGCTGGCTTTCCTTGGAATGGCGGCGAAGGCGGATAACGGTATTCTTGACGGTTATCAGCTCAGATACCTTCGGGTGGAACAGCCCTCCGGCCATCTGCTGGTATTCGCGGATACTTCCTATGGAGATACCGTGCTGGATGCGGTTTTACGCTATGGGGGTCTGGCCTGCGCGGTCATCTGGCTGCTGTTTCTGGGCCTTTCCTTCCTGTTTTCTCACTGGGTGGTCCGGCCCATCGCGCAGTCCCTTCGCCTGCAGAAGCAGTTCGTGGCGGACGCTTCCCATGAATTAAAGACGCCTCTGACGGTCATCACCGCCAATGCGGAGCTCCTTCAGGAGCGCTGCGCCGGGCTTCCGGAAGAGGCGGACAGATGGCTGGAGCATATCAATCAGGAATGCAGGGATATGCGCGCTCTGGTGGAGAGCCTTCTGCTTCTGGCCAAAGGGGATACCTGGACCAAGCGGAAGGAAAGCTGGGAAACTTTCTCCTTCAGCGATGTGTTGACGGAGAAGCTTCTGGTTTTTGAACCTCTTTTTTATCAGGCCGGGAAGGAACTGCAGTTTGAGGTGGCGGACGATGTGTTTGTAAAAGGAGACGCCTCCCAGCTGGGACAGCTGGTTACGGTTCTTCTGGATAATGCGGTCAAATATGCGTCCGGCACAGCGGACGAAGCGGGTGAGGCAGGAGAGGACAGAGCGGGAAGTGCAGGCCGTGTGGAGGTCCGGCTGGAGCCGGCCGGACGCGGCAGGGCAAAGCTCTGGGTGAACAGTGAAGGAGAGCCGATACCGAAGGAGAAGCGGACGCTGATTTTCCAGCGCTTCTACCGGGATGAAAAGGTGCGGGCCTCCCGAACGGGCTACGGGCTCGGCCTTGCGATTGCCAGTGAGGTTGCGGCAAAGCACCATGCGGCGATCGGTGTGGAGTACCGGGACGGAATGAACTGCTTTTATGTGAACCTGCGCACCCGCAACAGGGCAAAGGCAGAGGGAATGGCTGGAAATGCTTCATAGCTCTTTACAACAAACATTTGTTCTAATATGATGATAAAAAGAACAAATGTTCGAAAGAGGTGATTCTATGAAGCAGACTGCAGCGGAAACTGCCATGAAGGACAGGAACCATGGGAACAGGGAACCGGCGGGAACAGGCCGGAGCCGCGGTCACAGACTGCCGGAGGCAGTTGAAGTGAACCGGAATCTTCCGATTCAGGTGGCGGCCCTGTGCGATACTACGGGCAAGCTCCATCCGCTCTGGTTCCGGTATGCGGATGAGGACAATCGGATCCGGAAGGTGGAAATCGGCAGCGTGCTTTCCGGAAAAACCATTCACTATGTGGGGCTTCAGATTGAGCAGTTCATCTGCGCCTCTTCGATCGGAGGCCGCAGACGGACCTATGAGATCCGTTACAGCGTGGAGAATCACAGGTGGTATTTTTTTCGGATGATAGACTAAAGATACAGGGGAAAATGAAAATGAATGGAAAAATTCATGTCAGGGATCTGCATACGAGGGA
>ERZ894229.769-NODE-769-length-21458-cov-12.4434_pt1 | contig 21458 bp, 17 predicted proteins | sample MGYA00380295_ERZ894229 | MGnify/ENA primary metagenome ERZ894229 (study PRJEB32331, sample SAMN06328479) | human gut metagenome | biome: human gut microbiome; feature: stool | host: Homo sapiens | collected 2014-09-17 ... | reverse complement strand
CCCCTGCGTCTGGCCTTCGGTCAGTCCGGCGCTTTCCAGTTCCACGTATTTTGCCAGAAGAGCGGATGCCGTATCCTGATAATAATCGATAAACCGGCGGGCGGCCGGGATTTTTTCCGGATGCTTTTCCAGATAAGCCAGAACGTTCCCTGCTGCCCGGCACATTTCCTCCGTCTGCTGCCTGAGCTGCCCATCCCGGATCCTGCCCATGGATCTGCGGATGCTCTCAAAATCCTTTCTGGCCTCCTTCATGCTCCGAAGAAGCTCTTTTTCCTGATCATCCGGCTGCCAGCCGGCGTTTTTTCCTTTTCTCTCCGGCTTCGTGATAAGCCAGACAGCCGCAAACAACAGAACGGCGAACAGCAGGCTGACCGGAAAGCTCCAGCCAAGTCCCAGAAACAGGAGCAGAAAAAACAGGGACGCCGCTGCGCCTGCCAGGAGGCTTCTGATTCCTTCTCTTTTCATGCTAATTGTATCCTTTCACACTGCGGAAGGCCCCGATCAGATCCTCCCTTCCATCGAAAACGCGGGCGTTGGTCAGCTGCGCCAGTTCATCCAGCTGCTCCTCCTCTGCGTCTCCGAACAGGATGGAGAAAACGGGTACATCCATGCCCAGGGAATCATAGAGCGCTTCAAAATCCGCAAAGGTTTCGCTGCCATTTGACATGCCATCCGTCATCAGGATGATGGCAGGGGTATAATCCTCCGGATCGTATCCGTCCGCGATGAGGGACAGGCCCCTTTCCGCCGCCAGATAGATATCCGTGCCTCCGCCGCAGTATTCCCCCCGGATCTCCCCATAAAGAGCCTCCAGCTTTTCGGGAGAAGAATCCGTCACCTGATAAACCTGAATAATTTCGTCGCAGAAGGTGATCACGATGTTGACCTCCCCTTCCGTGGCCTGCAGGAGATTCTTTTCCGCATTGTCCTGAAGAAGAATCTGGGACATGGCCTCCACCAGCTGTTCATTGCCTGTACCCTGCATGCTTCCGGAGAAATCCAGGCAGTACACGTTAAGGGACGGCTTTTTAAAGCGGGTCTGATACAGGCTGAGAGCCTCCATGAGCACATCCGCTGCCGGTGTGGGAACGGCGGCCAGAATCCGTTCGGTATCGATCCCCCAGTCCGCCCGGAAAATGTCGCTGTTTTCTTCGCTCACTCCCGCATATCCCGTTCTGCGCCCGGTGCGCTGGATCGCGTCCTGCGCCTCGTCGGAGAGCAGGTAATCCTGGATTTTCAGGAATGCCTCCTCCTTATCCTCATCCCCATGATCCACATATCCAAGAGGGGAATCCGCGATACTCAGTCCGTCCTCGGGATAGACCACGTAAAGCGTCTCCCGTCCCTGCCTCTCCAGCTCCTGATTGGCGCTTATGATCAGGCATTCATAGTTGACCATGGCGTCGTATTCCCCGTTCAGGAACATATCCATCAGCCATTCGGAACTGCCGGAGCTTCTGTCGATGCCGGAAAGCAGGCTGCCGATTTCCTCCTGCAGGGTCTCATCCTCCAGATCCTCTTCGCTCAGGGCGCCTTCTCCGCCGGCCAGCGCATACAGAAAGCCGATATAGGCGCTCGCGCCGGAATTGGACTGGGTAGCGCTGGTCATGCAGAAGGTCATCCTTCCGCTCTGGATGGCCTCCAGAATGTCCGCCACCTTCGTCTCTCCATCCGTAAATCCCAGCTCCTGCGCCAGGCTCTTCCGGATACCGAACACCACGGGCGTGGTGGAAACCGACTGGGCATGCTTGATCAGATGCTCCGTATCTCCAAGGGAAATCCACAGACTGCTGGCAGGCCAGACCGCATCGTAATCCTGCGCTCCTGCCTGCAGCGTCCTCATGATATCAATGGAACCCTGATAGGTAATCTCAATATTGACCCGGGTTTCCTTCGCGCAGTCCTCAAGAATCTGCTCCAGCTCCCTGTTTTCAGAACCGGAAAGGATCCTCACCGTCTCTCCAGCTCCGAAGGCGGAAAAAGACGCGGCCTTTCCGTCTCCTCCCTGCTCCCCTCCTCCGGCGCCTGCCGGAGCACAGCCGCCCAGAAAGGACATCAGAAACAGAAGAGCCAGAAGCAGACCGAAGCCTTTATATTTTTCTCTGTTATGGACCATATCTCCTCCAAATGCAGGTATTTTCATTCCTCGATGGTCTTTGCCAAACCGGTCTGTACCCGTCTGTATCCGGCCGACTTCCTGCAGCTTCATTATATCATCCGTATGTTTGGTCCATATAAAGGGAAAGAGAAATCTGTGTAAAATCTCAGACCGCCGGAACCGCTTTCCTGCGCGTCCTGACGGTCTGTATTCCACCTTTTTTCCTTTTATTTTTCCAGACGGCGGGCAGCTGCTCTGTATTCCTTTGGAGTAACGCCGAACTGGCTGCGGAATTTCTTATTGAAATAGGAAATATTATGAAAGCCGTTTTCCAGGGCCGTCTCCATGACGGGACGCTCGGTTTCGGCAAGAAGCTGCGCCGCACGATACAGACGACAGCGGTTGATGTATTCCACGCAGGTCATCCCCGTGTACCGGTGAAAAAAGCTCATGAAATGGGCGCGGCTGAAATGACAGATTCCGGCAAGTTCATCTATGGTAAGATTTTCCATATAATGCGCCTGAATATGATTCAGAACCTCCTTCAGCTTCTCCGTATGCTCCCTGCCTGCGGTCGTTTTTTCATTTCCCGTCACATAGCCGTACTGACAGGCCAGACGGAAGAAGCGGAACAGAAGCTCCTTGCGGTACAGCTCCTCCACCTCCCTTTCCGCTCCTTCTCTTTTCAGAGGTCCCGGCGCCAGGCGCTCGGAATCGTTCGCATCCTCCACACCGGAAAGCAGCTCCTTCAGACAGAAAAGAAGCTGTTCATGACCGGGCTGTCCCGGATGCACCACCGGCACAAACCGTTTTTTCCCCGTCTGAATGGGCGCAATATACCGGATGGTGCAGGCATCCGGCACCCGCCCGCCCAGCAGGTCCAGATGAAAAACCAGGCTGTCCGAAATCATTTTGGTTCCCGCAAGCGCACGGGCGGAATGGAGCATATGGGGAGAGATCAGCAGAATATCGTCCTTCTGTACGGTAAAGGTTTCAAAATTGATATCATAACGGACGGTTCCTTCCTCGATCCATGCCGCCTCCATTTCCTCATGCCAGTGAAGGGGCAGCTCCCGGTAGGAATAGGGAGCGACACATCGATAGCGGCGGACGGGCATAAGGACGTCGCCGTGGGAGGCTTTTTCCTTGTAGGCGAGATTTACTTCCATTTTATCCAGATTCCACATGGAAATTCTCCTTTTCTTCTCGATAAAGGCGAAGGTTTTCAGAGCATGTTTCCTGCCTTATTCCATTTCCCCGTCCACGATCTGACGGATCCGTTTCAGCAGAATCTCATCTGCCGCTTCCTCCCCTTCTCCGCTCTCAGGCACATAGGGATTCTCCGATGCCCGAACGGAAAGCAGGGTTTTCATCCAGACGCAGGCCAGCAGGTACCTGCCATATGGGATGCTCATGTGAAAACCGTCCCTGCACAGAGAAATCCCTCCCTCCGAAACCCGGAACGGCTCCTGCTGCCGTGCCTTCTGAATGATGTCTCCGGAGGGAATCAACCTCAGATGATATTTTTCAGCCATGGCAGAATAGCACTTTTTCAGGCGCGCATACATCTCCTCCTGATTCCTGTGATAACGCATGAAATTGGCGTGAGAACTGTCGATTTCATAGGCCCAGGTTTCCTGCAGGAGGATCTCCGCCTGCGGCGCGTGCTGTCCCGTATACGTTCTGATATGCTCCAGAATCAGTCCCAGAAACGGCTCATAGGTATCCATCCACCCGCTGTCGTGGCTTGCCTGCTGGGTTACGATATAATCCCACTCTTCTTCCCGCAGAGCTTCGTCAATGGAAATCATTCTCTCCGTCGCCTTTCCGTTCAGCTGGTACTGGTAGGCCGCTTCTTTCGTCTCGATATTCTGCCAGTGCCGCTCCAGCGGGCATCCCCCGATAAACAGATTTACCACCTTCGTTTCAATTCCCACGGCCTCTGCCATCTGATGCAGATACCTGGTGGCGTCCTCGGAAAAGCTGTTTCCGATTGCAAGGATATTTTTCATGCTGCTGTCCCTCCGTTCTATGATATCTGAAAAAATCCTTCTTTTCATAAATTATAATATCTCAGCAATCAGAAGTATTGTAAAGTGGCTTTTTCTGCTTTTTCATTTCATGAGAGGATTTCCCTTTTTACTGCTTTTTTTCTTTTAGTTTCTGCAACAGTTTTCGCTCTGAATGCTGTTAAGCCGGGCTTCCCGTACGAAGGAAAATTCTGCTTGTCCCTTCCAGCCGGACATGGTAGAATACCTTTAAGCATAAATTTTCTTTTGAGCCGTTCGGCTTTTTGTCAGGGCAGTTTTTCTCTGTCCGTTCTGACATTCTTTCAGAAACTCTATGCTGAATTTACAATCCCATTCATTTTTACCGCAACAAGGAAAAACGGCAGGAGTCCCTGAAAAGAACGGCCGCTCCTGCCAGACTGTACATGGACGCGCTTTTATGCCGTCCGGGAAGGAGCTGCAAATGAACGAACCGATATCTGCCAACCGGGAATACAAGGATTCCGTCTTCCGGATGCTCTACAACAAACCGGAAACGGTGCTTCCCCTGTATAACGCCCTGAATGGAACGGATTACAAAGATCCAAACCTGCTCACGGTCACCACGATGGAAAACGCCCTTTACCTCGGAATGAGAAATGACGTTTCCTTTCTTCTGGATTCCAGAATGACCCTGTATGAGCACCAGTCCACCTGGAACCCGAACCTGCCTCTGCGGAATTTGCTTTATATTGCCCGGTTGATGGAAAAATATGTGAATATCCACAGGAAGTCGCTTTATTCCTCGACTCTGATCCGCCTCCCTGCGCCGCGTTTTGTGGTCTTTTATAACGGCCTGAAAAATACGGAAGACGATATTCTTTTAAAGCTGTCAGATGCCTATGAAAAGACAGAGGCCGAACCGGAACTGGAACTGAAGGTACGCCTCATCAACATCAATCCCGGACATAATCCAAAGCTGCTTGGCAGGTGCCGGACCCTGCGGGAATACAGCGAATTTGTGGCAAGGATCCGGAAATGCGCGGCGGAGGAAGCCAGCTTTCCGGAGGCGGTGGAACGGGCCGTAACGGAATGTATCAAAGAAGGAATCCTGGCAGATTTCCTTCTCAGCCAGAGATCGGAGGTAATTGCCATGTCGATTTTTGAGTATGATCATGAAGAAGAACTGAAAAAGCTGGGAGCCATGGAGCGCGAAGAGGGCGTTGCTGAGGGCAGAAGCCAGGATATTCTATTGCTGCTCAGCCTTCGCGGTTCTGTACCGGAATGGCTTAGAAAACGAATTCTTATCGAAAGAGAACACCCTGTTCTGAACGACTGGATCAGAGCCGCAGGTCAAACCTCATCCATCGAAGACTTTCTGCAAAAAACAGGTTTGAAAGAGGGATAACCCCCTTCAAAAGAGAGCTCACGCCCGTCATACGGCCTTTCTGATGCAGACAGTCGCCCCCTGCGCAGCAGGGAACGGCTGTCATCAAAACCTTTTCTTCAATTCAAACGCATTACCGGTACAGCACCACCGATTCAAACGGCCGCAGTTCCATCTCCTTTTTCACCTCGCTGTCCGGATAGTTGGAGAGGATACAGGAAAAGCCTTCCAGCTCCTCCGGGCAGGTCCACGTTACAGGACGGCCGTAGAAGTTGCTGACCACCAGCAGGGTGTGCCCTTCATAGCTTCTTCTGTAGGCCAGAATCTGTGCATTTTTCTGATCTACAGGAGCGAAATCTCCGTAAGCGATCACATCCAGATCCTTACGCAGACGGATCAGTTTCTGGTAATGGCGGAAAATGGAATCCTCATCCGCAAGCTCTGCCTCCGCGTTCACATCTGTATGGTTGGCATTGACGCCGATCCAGGGTTCGGCCGTTGTGAAGCCGGCATTCTGTCCGTCGGTCCACTGCATCGGGGTGCGCCCGTTGTCACGGGAGTGGATCTGGATGATCCGGAAGGCATCGTCAGGACGGAGTCCCTTTTCCTGCAGGATGCGGTAGTAATTAATGCTCTCCACATCCCTGTACCGGGAAATGTCGGTGAAATCCGTATTGGTCATGCCGATCTCTTCTCCCTGGTACACGTAAGGCGTTCCGCGCAGGCAGTGGATCACCGTGCCCAGCATTTTGGCGGACTGTTTCCAGTATTTTCCTTCATCTCCGAAACGGGATACCACCCTGGGCTGGTCGTGATTGCACCAGAACACCGCATTCCAGGCATGGTGCTTTTGCATTCCGGACTGCCAGTCGAACAGGATTTTTTTCAGCTTCGGGAAGTCATAGGGAACCAGCACCCATTTCTCATTTCCGGCGAAATCCACCTTCAGATGGTGGAAGCTGAACACCATGGACAGCTCCTTTCCGTCCTCGGAAGCGTAATGGAAGCAGTTTTCCATGGAGGTGCTGGACATCTCGCCCACCGTAACAATACCCTTGTCCGCACCGAAGGTCTTTTCATTCAGTTCCTGCAGATATTTATGGATGTTGGGTCCGTCGGTGTAGAAGCGGCGGCCGTCGCCCTCGTAATCATCCTCAAAGCTTCCCTTGCTGATCAGGTTCACCACATCGAAGCGGAAACCCTTTACCCCTTTTTTCATCCAGAAGCGGACCACCGCCTCCACCTGCTCCCTCACCTCGGGGTTGTCCCAGTTCAGGTCGGGCTGGGATACATCAAACAGATGCAGATAGTATTCATCAAACTGGGGGACGTATTCCCAGGCGCTGCCGCCGAACTTGCTTTCCCAGTTGGTGGGCGGATCGCCGTTTTCCTTTCCCTTTCTGAAAATATAGTAGTTCTTATATCTCTCATCCCCGGCCAGGGCCTTCCGGAACCACTCGTTCCGGCTGGAAGTGTGGTTGAATACCATGTCCAGCATCAGTTTGATGCCGCGCTTTTGGGCTTCGGCAGAGAGCCGGTCAAAATCCTCCATGGTGCCGTAACGGGGATCAATGTTATAATAATCCTCCACATCGTAGCCGTTGTCCTTCTGGGGGGAGACGAAGAAGGGGGTCAGCCAGATGTAGTCCGCGCCCAGCTCCCTGATATAGTCCAGCTTCTCTGTAACACCGTTCAGATCTCCCAGGCCATCTCCATTGGTATCATAAAAAGACTTGGGATAGATCTGGTATACCACGCTTTTTCTGAAATCTTCCATTTTAATCCGCCTTTCTTTTTCTGAACAGGCCGTCTCAGGCATATTCCGCGATCACGGTCTGCCCGGCTTTTGCATCCTGATTCGGCATAAAGCGCACGTCTGCCGCGCTGCCGTTATCCGTGATGAGGAAGGCTGTGGTCATGGGATGGCCGGCCGCCCTGATTTTTTCAGGAGTGAAGGAAATCAGCGGGTCTCCGGTCTTCACCTGATCTCCCTCCTTCACGAACAGCTCGAAACCGTCTCCGTTCATATCCACGGTATCGATGCCCACATGGATCAGGATTTCCATTCCGTTGTCCATAACCAGGCCGCAGGCATGTTTGCTGTCGGCCATCACCACGCCCACCTTGGCATCCGCCGGAGCATAAACCGTATTTCCCGTGGGTTCGATGCCCACGCCGTCTCCCATGATTTTCTGAGAAAAGACCTCATCCGGAATCTCTTCAATTGGGATGATGCGTCCGTCCAGCGGGGATTTCAGAGTTCCGGCGGCTGTCCCGTCCGCGACGGCAGAATTGCCGGAATCAGTGCTGCCGGAAGCCGTATCGCCAGCGGCGCCGTTGACAGAGTCCACAGGGGCCTTGTCAGTGGATGCCGCTGTGCTTTCCGAAATCACAGCATCACCGGAAGCCGCTCCGCTTTCTCCCGCCTCACCGTAACGGTCAGCCGCAGAGAGCTTCCTGCTTCCCACCAGAAAAGTGAGCACAAAGGGAACCACAATGGCGATCAGCATGCACACCAGGAAGATGCCCCAGTATTGGGAATAGATGGACAGGATTCCGGGAATGCCGCCCACGCCGATGCTCACCGCCTGCACGCCGAATCCCACGGACACCATGGCGGCGATGGCGGAACCGATCATGCCGCAGACCAGCGGGAATACATATTTCAGGTTCACGCCGAACAGAGCGGGTTCCGTAACGCCCAGATAGCAGGAAATGCAGGCGGGAATGTTGATCTGTTTCGCTCTGTCGTTTTTCTTCTGAAGAACGGACATGGCGAGTACGGCGGAGCCCTGTGCGATGTTGCTCAGCGCGATCATGGGCCAGAGGTTCGTTCCGTCATACAGGCTGACCAGCTGGGAGTCGATGGCGTTTGTCATATGGTGCAGGCCGGTCATGACGATGGGCGCATACAGCAGTCCGAATACTCCCGCGAACAGGACGCCGAAACTGGAGGTCAGGCCGCTGTACACCACGTCCGCGATGAAGTTGCCGATCTTCCAGCCGATGGGGCCGACGATGGTGTGCGCAATGATCACCGCAGGAAGCAGAGAACAGAAGGGAACCACGATCATACTGATGACCTGCGGACAGATTCTCCGGAAAAATTTTTCCAGATAGACCAGCACAAAGCCGGCCATGATGGCCGCAATCACCTGTCCCTGATAGCCGATCATCTGCACCTTCGCAAAGCCGAAATCCCAGACCGGAATCTGATCCGCCGGGGTGCTCGCCACGGAGAAGCCGTTCAGCAGCTGGGAGGATACCAGCGTCAGGCCGAGCACAATGCCCAGGATCTGAGTGGTTCCCATCTTCTTTGTTATGGACCAGACGATTCCTACGGGAAGCAGATGGAAGACCGCTTCTCCGATCAGCCACAGAAAGCTGTAGGTACCTGCCCAGAACTGAGAAATGTCCGCAAGGCTCTGGGTTCCGTTATTAAAAAAGTTGATCTCTCCAATGATATTTCGGAAGCCAAGAATCAGACCGCCGCAGATCAGGGCCGGAATAAGGGGTGCGAAAATCTCTCCCAGGCTGCTCATGATTCTCTGAACCACATTCTGGTTCGTCTTCGCAGCCTGCTTTGCCGCATCCTTGCTCACGCCCTCAATTCCTGCGTAAGCGGTAAATTCATTGTAGAAGGTTGATACATCGTTTCCGATGATGACCTGATACTGTCCCGCCTGGGTAAACGTTCCCTTCACGGAAGGAAGCTTCCCGATCCCGTCCGTATCCGCCTTTTTCTCATCCGCCAGTACAAACCGCATTCTGGTCATGCAATGAGAAACCGCACGGATATTCTCTTTGCCGCCGATCAGACGAAGCAGAGCCTGTACGTCCTGTTCATACTTTGCCATCTTCTCCTCCTTTTGCCGTCATGGGCAATGCCATCTTGTTTAAACAAGTCCATCCTAACACACTTGTTTAAACAGGTCAAGGGTTTTCTGAAAAATAAAGAAACCGTATCCTTTGCCATGTTACTTTCGCTGCCCTTGACTTTTTCCCGCATTTCTCTATAATGGATTTAAAGTCAGGATGTTTAAACAAGTCAATCGAGGAAAACTTATGCCAGCGGCCAAATATGACGGAATCTATCGGGATCTGAAAAATAAAATCGAATCGGAACAGTATGAATTTCAGGAGCTGCTTCCTTCTGAGAACCAGCTGGTAGAGGTCTACGGCTGTTCCCGGAACACCGTCCGCAGGGCCATTGCCGGCCTGGTGACAGACGGCTACGTGCAGACGGTTCAGGGAAAGGGCGTACGCAACATCTACCGTCCCGTTCCTCAGTCCTCTTTCACCATCGGGAGCATCGAATCCTTCCGGGAATCTTCCATCCGCAACCGGCAGGAGGGCCGCACGAAGGTGGTCCTGTTCACAGAACTCATTGCCGACCGGAAAATCGCGCGCAATACCGGTTTCGCGCCCGGCACAGCGCTTTTTTATATCCAGCGGGTGCATTACCTGAATGGAAAGGCACTGATCCTCAACCACAATTACTTTTTAAAAAGTATTATGCCCGGTCTGACCAGGGAAATTGCAGAACGTTCCATTTACGAATATCTGGAAAAGACGCTGCACGTAACGATCGTGAACAGCCAGAGAGTCATGACCGTAGAAAAGGTCACGGAAATCGATGAAAAATATCTGGAATTGAATCTGAATGATTATAACTGTCTCGCCGTGGTAACCAGCCACACCTTTGACAGCAATGGCACCATGTTCGAATATACCCAGTCCCGGCACCGCCCGGACTATTTCCGTTTTCAGGACAACGCGGTGCGCAGGGGCTAGGATTCTTCTACAGCGCCGTTCCCTTCTTTGGCACGTAAAGGAACTGCATATCCACCTTTTCCAGGGTGAGCAGCTTTACCTTCTTATCCATCCCTCCCGCATAGCCGGTCAGACTGCCGTCCACCCCGACCACCCGGTGGCAGGGAACGAGGATGGAAATCTTATTGTGTCCCACGGCGCCGCCCACTGCCTGCGCAGACATATGCGCCAGTCCCTTCCGGGCCGCAAGCCGTGCGGCAATCTCTCCATACGTCATGGTTTTCCCATAAGGGATCTGACAGAGGATCCTCCAGACCTCCTTCTGAAAATCCGTTCCGATCAGATGAATCGGCACCGTAAAATCCGGTTCCTTTCCCGAAAAATACAGATCAAGCCAGCGTTTCGTCTCCTTCAGCACCGGAATCTCTTTTTCCTCATGAAAGGAAGACCTTTCGCATAAGGCTTTCCTTTCACGTTCTCTTCCCAGACCATGGGCAAAATATTTCTGTCCTTCAAACCACAGGCCTGTCAGGCCCTCATCATCCGCCGCAAGAAGAATCCCTCCCAGCGGGGACTGGTAATGGCTCGTATACTGCATTTTTACCTCCATGCCGAAGCGATACGCTGAGGCCGCGAGGAGAAATCACGCAGGTGATTTCTCCTCTGCGATCACAGCAGTTTTGTGCTTCGGCGCAAAACTGCCGATTGAAAAATAAGCCATCGGGCTTATTTTTCAATCTTCCTCCTATAAAAAAGTGTGCGCCTTGGCGCACACTCGCGCCGAGCGCGGTTGCCTTCAGGCAACATCTACCTTGTGCGCGAGTGCGCATCAACGTCTTTTTTTATTCAATAGGAAATGAAATTTCCTATTGAATAAAAAAGGCCGCCGCTTTCGCTGAATTCATTCAGCCGGACGGCAGCCCTTTCTATTTCATTCCGTTACTGTGCATCTGCAGCTGTGCTTTCCGCCGGCACAGAATCTGTCTCTTCCGTCACGGTTTCCTCAGCCGCTTCCGTTGTGCTTTCCGTTTCAGCAGTCTCTGCGGCGGCCTCTGTCGTTTCAGCCGCAGTTTCCGTTTCGGCGGCCGTCGTTTCAGCAGCTGCTGTCTCCGTGGTTTCAGTCGCCTCAGCTGCCGCTGTCTCTGCGGTTTCATCAGTTTCCGTTGCTGTCTCCGTTTCGGCAGCCTCGGTGCTCTCCTCCGGTACGGTCAGATAATGGAGGTCTCCTGCTACATCCGTCACCGTATACTCCTGCGCGATCTCAGTCACATACTCACTCACAACCTGGCTGGCAAGCAGATTACCGATGGACTCGTTTGTCGTCTCCTCATCGTTCTGTCTGGAGATGAACTGCACCACATAATATCTGTTCAGGCTCTCCGACTCAAGAACAGTGATATCGCCTTCCTGACGGGATTCATCAAACAGCCAGTCTGCTGCCACAGAAGGCGCTCCATAGTAGCTGCCTTCCTCGGTCAGGCTGCCGTCTTCTTCTCCGCCGTAGTTCTCCTTCTGATCCTCGCTGGCGTATTCCACGCACAGATCCTCAAAGTCTTCTCCCGCTTCCAAACGTGCCGCCATCTCATCAGCCTGAACCTTCAGCTCGTCCATTGCCGCCGCGATTTCCTCATCCGTCATTCCGGTCTCTTCTTCGGAAGCGGTCTCGGTCTCGGTTTCCTCCTCGGCCGCGGTGGTTTCTTCTGCGGTCGTCTCCTCCGCCGTTTCTTCCGCGGTGTCTAACGTCGTCTCTTCTACGGTTGTTTCCTCTGCAGCTGTGGTGGTCTCCGCTGCAGTGCTTTCCTCAGAGCCGGTCTCCTCTCCGGCGCTCGTATCCACCTCAAAATAGAAGCTTCTGTAGGTCACCGTATCGTAAGAATTTTTGTTTTCCTCATAGTATGCCGTAATTTCATCATCTGCGGGCTGATTTTCCTCTACCAGATGATTATAATACGCGCTGGCAAGGAGATTTTCCTCCACAAAGGTCTCGATTCTGGACGGGGTCGCATAGTCTCCGTACATCAGCGTATAATATTCGCTTTCCGATACGGAAGCGGATTCCGCCTGCGCCGCAATCTCCGTCTCATAGGAAGCCATATCCTCTGAAGAATCGTATTCGAAGCCGTTTTCTCTCGCCTCATCCGCCATCGCCTTGATCTGCTGAATCTGCTCCACCGCAGACTGATCAAAATAATCCTTCCAGGTCATGTTCTCATTTCCGGGATAGGTCTGCTCATCCAGGTCAACCGTCGTATCCAGTCCCATCATGGATACATAGGAGCCGTACATGCTCAGATAGTTGCTGTACACATTATTAAAATAATAATTGTACTCCAGCCTGGTGATGTCATGATCTCCCACCTGGAAATACGTCTGGTTCAGCACCGTATATCTATTGTAAAACGACGTACCGATGGAAAACACGATGGACACCGCAACGGCCGCCAGAATGACAATACTGACTATTTTAAAACGCTTCCAGGATCTGCGTTCCTTTTCCTCCTCTTTCTTTCTCTTTTCCATTTTTCGGTCGTATCGGGTTACGACCTTGTCGCTCTGTTCCTCTGTCTGTTTTTCCTTAGACATGTAAGTTCTCCTCCTTGCATTTCTCAAACAGGCATTATACCTGAAAAATGTGAAGCAATCGTGAACACAGGCCGGATTCTCCTGCTTTTCTCAAAATTCCTGCCGCAGCCACGCTTTTTTCGCACATATTCACAGTATATTACACTTTTCGAAATGCTTCAACACATAAATGCGCTTTTTCGCCGCCAGTTTTCACCGTATTTCCGCCTCTCCGTCCATTTTCCTCAATGTACCAGCCTTCCGAACGCGAGAACAAGAAAAAGAAGACCGCTCACCCAGGAAAAATCCCTGCGGGAACGGGCCGCAAGCTTCTTTCCAATATGCTGGCCGCATGCCTGCGCCGCCATTCCGAACAGGAACGAGACGGACAGCGTAAAGAAAACCGGTATCTGAAGAAAGGCGGCAAAGGTTCCCGCCGTCAGACTGTCAATGGACATGGCAAGGCCGAAAAAAGCCGCTTCCTTCATGGACAGAACCCGGTTTCTGTCCTCATCCGCCTCCGCCGGATTTCCATAGATGCTCAGAATGAAACGGAGGCGGGAAAAGGAAAAATGAATATCCTTATGCACGCCGCAGTGGCGGTTGATATAATTTTTAATCAGGGAATCCGAAAGACGGATACAGCCGAGCAGAAAAAGGCTGACGAAAGCAACCAGGCGGACAGCCGCATCCGGAACCAGGACGCGCAGCAGCGTTCCGAAGCTCAGCGCCGCGCCGAGACAGGCGCTGCTGATGGCGTTCATGAGCCCCATCTGTTTCCAGTTGATGCAGACATCGTCCGCCCCATATGCGATGCTGGCCACAAATGCGTCCGTGCACAGGGCCAGGCAGAACAGAATTGCCTGAAGCATGATTCATACCTTTTTTCTTTCAGTATATTCACGCTTCGACAAAAACGCTCATCCTTCCATCCGGGCCCTGATATAGCTTTCCAGCAGATCCACCGTCCTGTCGATGCCAAGCCTGCTGCTGTTGATCGACAGATCGTAGTTTCTGGAATCTCCCCATTTTACCTTGCAGTAATAATTGTGATAGGATTTGCGTTCCCAGTCCTTCCGGGACATCATGTGTTCCGCCTCCTCAGCAGAAAGCCGGTAGAGACGCATGATGCGCTCCCGTTTCGTCTCCCAGTCCCCCAGCACGAAAATGGAAACAAACCCCTCATAATTCTTCAGAATCGTTTCTGAGCAGCGTCCCACCACCACGAAGGATTTTCCATCCTCCGCCAGCTTTTTCAGATACGCAAACTGCATGTTGGCAACATTTTCCTGGATGGAATTGGAATACCCGCGGACCGTTCTGGAAAACAGCCGGCTTTTCGGCCGCTCATCATATTTTTTCAGCGTATCGCCTCCCACGCTCTTTTCCTCCGCGACGTGTTCCAGCAGGTTGTTGTCATACAGATCCAGCTCAAATCTGCGCGCCAGCGCTTCCGCAATCACGTGGCCGCCGCTTCCGAATTCACGCCCCACCGAAAGAATCAACCGCTTCTCCATATGTACCTCCTCTTCTGCCGCCACAGGCGGCATTTATTCCCCTGTTCAGAAATATCTGATGTAAATCATGATCATGGACAACAGCACCACCAGCGCTGTTGCGGGGGCCGCATATTTGCAGTATTTTCCCCAGCCGATCACATGACCTTCCTTCGCCGCAACGGAAATGCCGACCACGTTCGCGCTCGCACCGATGGGAGTGGCGCTGCCGCCGATGTCCGTCCCCATCGAAAGCGCCCATGCCAGCACGGAAAGATCCACGCCCTGCGCGGCGGAAAGCGACCGGATCACTGGAATCATGGTCGCCGCAAACGGGATGTTGTCCACAAAGGCGCTGGCAATCGCTGAAATCCAGAGCACGATCGCAACCATCAGCATTGCGTTATCCCCGCTCACATCCGCGATGAAGCCTGCGATAATCTCCAGAATGCCTGTCTGCTCCAGACCGCCAACCACAATGAACAGGCCGACAAAGAACAGCAGCGTCTTATAATCCACCTTTTTCAGCAGATCCGGCGCGTCCTTCCCTGCCGTCACCAGCGTCACGGCGCCGATGAAGACGCCTATGGTCGCCACAGTCAGGCCTGTCTGCGCGTGCGTCACAAGCAGAACGATCGCCGCTGCGAAAATCGCGCTGCTGATTGCAAAATCCTTTCTGTTCTCAATTGCATCTCTGGGATCCGGATAAGAAAGCGTTTCCTTTCCTCCCGCGCTTTTCTCCAGCTCCTTCCGGAAGCAGAAGTAGAAATAGAAAATAACCAGAATCAGGGAGGCCGCTGCGATCACGCCCGTATTCGTGATGAAATCAGCAAAGGAATATCCAAGCGATGTGCCGATGATGATATTCGGCGGATCTCCGCACATGGTTGCGGAGCCGCCCAGGTTTGCGCAGAAGATCTCGGAAATGATCATCGGAACCGGATTAAACTTTAATAGTCTGGCCAGTTCCACCGTCGCCGCCGCCAGAAACAGAATGACCGTGATGCTGTCGATAAACATTGCCAGAACGCTGCTCATTACCATGAACACGATGAACAGCGGAACCGTCCGGTACCTCACCAGTTTTGCAAGCTGCAGGCAGAGCCAGCGGAAGAATCCCGCCTTTCCCATTCCCTCCACCATCAGCATCATGCCCGCGATGAACAGAATCGTAGACCAGTTGATTCCGGAAGAGGATTCTCCGGCCTCACTCGCCTGATACCAGAACTCCACGGAAAAAAAGTTCTGCAGACTGAGCGTATTCCAGATCGCCGCCGGGTTTCTCATACAAATGCCGAACACCAGCACGATCATCAGCAGTCCGCAGCCAAGGGATACCAGGTGCCGCTCAATTTTCTCACTGACAATCAAAAGAAACATCGCCGCGAATATAATCACGGCCAAAATCTGTGCCGCTTCCATAGGACATACCCTCCTCATTATTCCCGGAAAGGCTGCGCAGGGGGCCCGCGCAGCCTTCTGTATTTTCACTCATTTTAGCACAAATTTTCCTTTTGGTGAAGTTTTATGACAAAATTCACGATGCGTTTTTCCGCCCCTTCTTCTGTATGCCGCCGCTTCCGCAGCCACGGCGGACCAGCCATTTCGCATAGCTTTTGATTCCAAACACGCTGATTACAATCAGGCAAACAAAGATAATTCCGGCTGCCATATCTTTCCTCCATTCCCACCGCTGCAGACGGCATTCGTTTCCGACACGATTTACAGGTTCGTTCCGGCACTTTTTCTTCTGATTCATCCTATGACTGCCGGTGCCTTTTTGATTCTGTCTGATCAAATAAGTTAGTTTTAACTAACTTAACTTTATCATAACACAGGCTCCCTCAGTTGTCAAAAGCGAAAAATCCCCATGACATTTCTTTGGAATTTCTTCGCCGCGTCCCCCTTTTCCCACTGGCTGTTCGGGAAAATATTTCAGAACAGCTGAATGCTCCAGGTATTGCGGTATACGCCCTTTCCTTCCAGATGGACGAGTCCCGGCTGTTCGGACAGTTCCTCCACCACATCCTGCCTGGAGGGCAGGGAGGACCAGGGTTCAATACATACATAAGGAGCGGGCTTCTTCACCGCATGCCAGAAACCGATATAGGGCATCTGGGGGAAGCGCACACGCACACCGCGGCTGCCTTTCTCTGAGCGCAGGACGACACATCCGGACGTTCCGGTAAGCACGATGGCATCATCATCGAACATATCATGGTGCAGCGGGATCCGCCTCCCCTCCTGCAGCGGGTAGGGCTGATCCTCTCCATTCAGGAAGCACGCGGCAGAAAATCCGACGCGCACCGGCGTTTCCACCTCTCCGCCGTCCTTTTCCGGTTCAAATTCCAGGAAATAATCTTCAAAGGAAAGCCCGTCCTCCAGCGGCGCCTGAAAGCCCGGATGACCGCCGATTCCGAAGTACATCTCTTCTGCTCCGTCGTTTTCCACCTCATAGGTGATCCGGAGGGTATCCTCCTTCAGCTCATAAATAATCCGCAGCGTAAACATAAAAGGATAACAGGCGAGCGTCCGCTCATCCGCATCCAGACGCAGCACAAGGCGGACAACCCTGCCGTCCTCCTGACATTCCTCTTCCTGTACCTCGGCCGCCAGCTCCGTGGTGGGCAGAAAGCCGTGGATGGGCATCCGATACGCCTTTCCATGAACCGTACATGTTTCCTTTGTCAGCCTCGCAATATAGGGAAACAGGTTCGGCGCCTTACCGTCCCAGTAGGCGGGATCGCCCTGCCATAAATATTCTTTTCCATCTTTTTTCACTGACTGCAGCTCACCGCCGAGCGAGCTCACCCGCACGGAGAGTGTGCCGTTATCCAGACAATACTCCATCTCTGCCTCGATTCCCGCCGAAAATTCAGGCCCTGATGCGCGCCGCATTTCAGCGTTTCTACATTTGGGGGTAATTGTTCAGAACGGCGCAGCTGTTTTCCCGCCGTCCTGAACTGTTACGTTTCATTGAAAAGGATTATAAAAACGGTTTCCATCATGGAAAGTAATGACCATCGCCACAATCGCAAAGCAGACCACAAAGGCGATTGCCACGTAATCATTTCGGGAAAGCGGTTTTCCCATATACCAGCTCCGGTTCTTCTTCTTTCCGAAGCCGCGCAGCTCCATGGCGTTGCTGACCACATCGATTCTGTCCATACTGGAAAAAATCAGCGGGAAGATGATGCTCGCCATGCTTTTCAGCCGTTTGAGAATGGATGCCTTTGAGGACATCTCGATTCCTCTGGCCTCCTGAGCGTGCCTGATCTTGGTAAAATCAGCCTGTACGTCAGGCACATAGCGCAGGGCGATGGCCATGGCATATCCAACCTTATAGCTGACGCCGAGACGGTTCAGGCTGGCCGCAAATTCACTGGGATTGGTGGTCACCATGAACATCAGCACCACGGGTACTACCGTAAAGTATTTCAGCATGATGTTAATCTCATAGAAAAGCTGCTCCGCCGTCATGCTGTAGCGTCCCGCAATATGAAAAAGCTCCGTTCTCGTGCCGTAGATCGTACAGCCCTCATAGGGAGAAAACAGATAGACAATCACGATATTCATGCACAGAAACAGAAGAATGAACTTGAACACCGTTCCCACCTGCTTCCACTCCGTTTTGGAAACCTTAAAGACAACCAGGCTGAACAGCAGCATGACCACAAGGATTCTGGTATCATAGGTCAGCATGCCCACCACGGACCACAGGATGAAAAACAGCATTTTCGTTACGCCGGACAGCCTGTGAATCCAGGTATCCTTCGGCGCATAGGTAAGCAGTCTAGCCATTTGCCCTCTCCTCTCTCTCAAAATGAATGAACCGCTCCACAAAGCCGGAGGCATCAGAAATGCCGCACTTTACGGCCAGCTCGTACAGGGAAGTTTCTTTCAGATACGCCCTGTCCGCAATCTGACTGTCCGTCAAAACCCTGGCAGGCGCATCGTCTGCAATCAGCCGGCCATCCGCAATGACAATTGCGCGGTCCGCATATTCCAGCATCAGGTGCATGTCGTGGGTGATCATGATGATGGTGATCCCCAGACGTTCGTTGATGTCTTTCAAAAATTCCATAATCTCCGTATAGTGCCGGAAGTCCTGCCCTGCCGTCGGCTCGTCCAGGATCAGCACCCGGGGATTCATCACCAGAATGGAAGCGATGGTCACCCTCTTTTTCTGACCAAAGCTCAGAGCGGAAACCGGCCAGTTCCGGAAAGGGTAGAGGCCGCAGATTTTCAGCGTTTCATGTACCCGCTCTTTGATCTCCTCCTCCGGCACGCCGCGCACCGCAAGCCCCAGCGCCACCTCGTCAAAAATCATGGGCTTGCTGATCATCTGGTTGGGATTCTGCATCACCAGGCCGATAACCTCGCCCCGTTCCTTAATGGAGAGGCCGGAGATATCCTCTCCCTCCAGAAGAATTTTCCCGGAGTTCGGCGTGATGAAGCCACAGATCAGATTGGAAAGTGTGCTCTTTCCCGCGCCGTTCTTTCCCACAATGCTGACCATTTCCCCTTTTTCAATTCTGAAATTGATATCCTGCAGAACCTTCTTTCCAGGGACGTAGGAGAAGCTTACCCCCTCCACCTCGAGCATGGACTCCGTCCGCTGTCTTTCCGGAGGCAGCTCTGCCTTCTGGAACCATCCCTGTACCCTTTCTCTGTAAGGGGCAAGTTCCATCGATTCAATATGCTGCGGCATCGTTTCCGGCTTCACAGTACAGCCTGCATGCTTCAGCGCCGTAATATAGAGAGGTTCCCGGATGCCTTCCTTTTCCAGCACATCCGTGCAGAGCAGCTCATCCGGTTTCATGTCAGCCACGATTTCTCCCTCGCCCACAACCACGATGCGGTCCACGTCACGGTAAAGGGCATCCTCCAGCCTGTGTTCGATGATGAGCACCGTTTTTCCGGTGGTCTTGCTGATCTTATCGATCAGATCGATGGCCCGTTTTCCCGTCGCCGGGTCCAGGTTTGCCAGCGGCTCATCGAACAGCAGAATATCCACATCATCGATCATGACGCCTGCCATGGACACCCGCTGCTTCTGTCCGCCGGAAAGCTCCGTTGGCGCATGATCCAGAAGGAATTTCACATCCACGGTTTCCGCAACCTCATCCACACGCTGAAACAGCTCTTCTTGGGGAACGCAGTCATTCTCCAGCGCAAAAGCGATGTCCTCCGCCACCGTCAGACCGATGAACTGCCCGTCCGTATCCTGCAGCACCGTTCCCACCAGCTTTGACATACCGAAGATTCCTTCCTTTGCCGGATCCTTTCCGCTTACGGTCAGGCTTCCCGTACTCTCTCCGGGGAAAGAAAAAGGAACCAGCCCGTTGATACAGTGCGCCAGGGTTGATTTTCCTGAGCCGGACGGTCCCACAATCAGAACCTTCTCTCCGGCGTTTATGGTCAGATTCACATGCCGCAGGGTCGGTTCCACCTGAGAACGGTATTTAAAAGTATAATCCTTGAATTCGATAATAGGGGTCATTCCTTACCTCACATAAAAAGGACAGCCGGCCCATGATGGGCCGGCCAGATTCTTCGTCCAATCGGACATGCCGCACCGCTTCCGTTTTTACGGATCAGTCCTCCTTGGAAAGGCTGGAGGATTTCGCTCCAATCTTGGAATACGCATACGCCAGCAGAGATCCCAAAACTCCGGCAACCACAATATTTCCCACAAAGGCCAGAACACCCTGGGTAAATACCTTGTTTGCAGGCTCCGCATAAATCAGAATGTCAAGTACAGGCGCAAGTACGATCCACGCAAGTGCATTCGCAATAACCTGAACCACGTTGAACAGAACGATGCTCTTTCCGGTAAATCCGCCTTCCTTAATCGCATACTTCGCAGCGAACAGGCCGACGATGATGCCGAACAGTCCATCCGGGAATACCCAGCTCCACCACACGCTTCCATAGAAAAGCGCATCGCCCAGTGCGTGTCCGATAATTCCGATGGCGCCTCCTACGATAGGGCCGAATACCGCAGAGAAAAAGGTCAGTACCGCTACTCTGGACTGCAGCGCCGTGTTGGGTATGATCATGAACGGAACCTGCACATTCGTCAGAACAACGAACAGAGCGGTTCCAATACCGATCGCAACGACTTCCTTGATGCCAAACTTCAGTTTCATGGTGAGTTTCCTCCTCGTTCCTCATAAATGTATGCCGGGCCGCGAATGCAGATGCACTCCCAGCCTGTCATGTGTAATGCTTCCTATTAACTATATACGATTTCCGTTGATTTTGCAATGCCAAATCAACCGCAGGTTGGATGGATGTGGACGGATGTGCTTTCCGGCATATTTTCCGATTCTATAAAAGATACCTTTCGGCAAGTTTGCCGACCATCCGTGTATCCAGAACATTCCTTTCCGTTTCAAATGTGAGAATCAGCCGTTCTCCGGGATAAATATCATTTTCTTCATATGCCTGTATTTTTCTGACCGCATTCTGTGCATATACCGGATCATCCATCCTCCCATCATGTTCCCAGTATATTTCCTGCCTTGTTCTTCTCGATAAAAAGGTAAAATCCGGATGAACAGTCCCAAACCCTCTCAGCGGTAACGGACACTCATATTTATGACGTAATCTTTTGTGATCCTCCTTATTTGCAACAACCTTTTTTCAGCCAGTTTCAGTATCTTTTCATCATAAGTTTTCTGGGCAAGTTTTTGAATCAGCTCCTTATTGGTCTGAGGAATATAGTCCCCATTTTTCCTTTCCCCAGGTATACAATGATAATATTGAACCCATTTTCTGCTGTTGGACAGACGCAGTGTTCCTCCTGGAACATTTTTTAACTTGTACGGTTATAGACTTCTTTTTTCAGAAAAGATCTGTATTTTTTTCAGTGTTATACGGTTAAAATGAAATTTTAGTGATTTGAAACCGTATTTTCTTTGCACTTTATACGGTTCTATAATAAGCACTGGAATTGTTTCAGATTTGTTTGAAAAAACCCGGAAGCCGAAGCTTCCGGGGCATAAATTCTTTTTGTCTGCCTGCAGGCAACCAACTCCCAAAGAGCTGAAATTATCTCTTGGAGAACTGAGGCGCACGACGTGCAGCCTTGAGACCGTATTTCAATCGTCTGAGCGATGATTTTCCTTGATATTCCGGGCTTTTTTGAG